>ENA-OPCH01000147-OPCH01000147.1-human-gut-metagenome-genome-assembly--contig:-NODE-147-length-12488-cov-2.737634_pt1 | contig 12488 bp, 10 predicted proteins | sample MGYA00241250_ERZ501480 | MGnify/ENA primary metagenome ERZ501480 (study PRJEB25962, sample SAMEA2042515) | human gut metagenome | biome: human gut; feature: human-associated habitat; material: faeces... | reverse complement strand
TGCCGGATAGGAACGGCAAAATTTTTTACACTTCTATTACTTCTTTATCACACATCAGTAAAGAGCCAGGGCGTGAAGCAGCTGGTCGCGGGCGGCGGCGTTGCCCTGATCGGCGTGACCCTTGTCCCGCTGCTGTCCGGGCTGCTGGGCTAAGTCCTGCATCGCTGCCCACAATTTTCCGAACAACTAACACTTAAAATCCTACTCCGCGCTCTCCCTCTCACATGGGAGGGCGCGGGAAAGGAGGTATCTTTGCTTGATTAGTGAGATCATCGAGAAATGGATAAAAGGCATTTTGATAGATGGCATCACGGGCAACCTCTCCGGCCTGTTCGATAACGTGAACGCCAAGGTGGGCGAAATCGCTTCGGATGTCGGCTCTACCCCGCAGGCGTGGAACAGCGGCATTTTCAATATGCTGCGCAGTCTTTCCGAAACGGTAGTGCTGCCCATTGCAGCGGCTATCCTTGCCCTTGTGATGTGCCATGAGCTTATCCAGATGATTACCGAAAAGAACAATATGCACGACTTTGACACCTCCATGTTCTTCCGCTGGATTTTCAAGTCTGCTTTTGCCATCCTCATTGTCAGCAACACATGGAATATCGTTATGGGTGTGTTCGATGCCACCCAGAGCGTTGTCAATCAAAGTTCCGACGTTATCATCGGTGAAACATCCATCCACTTTGACCGCCTGATACCCGGACTGGAATTTCAGCTGGAAAGCATGACCATCGGCAGTCTGCTCAGCCTGTGGTTCCAGACCCTTGTGGTGGGCCTGACCATGAACATCCTGTCCATCTGCATCTTCCTTGTGACCTACGGCCGCATGATTGAGATTTACGTTGTGACCGCACTGGGGCCTATCCCGCTGGCGACCATGGGCAGCAGCGAGTGGCGCAGCACCGGGCAGAACTATTTGAAATCGCTTTTGGCGTTAGGCTTCCAAGCGTTCCTGATTATGATTGTCGTGGGCATCTATGCGGTGCTGATACGCAACATTTCAGGTGCAGCGGACATTGCCGGGGCCATCTGGGGCTGCATGGGCTACACCGTGCTACTCTGTTTCTGTCTGTTCAAGACCGGCAGCATCAGCAAGTCGGTGTTTGGTGCCCACTAAGGCCGAGAAAGGAAAAACGTATGGCGTATGTGACCGTTCCCAAAGATTTGACCCATGTAAAATCCAAAGTCTTATTCGGGCTGACCAAGCGGCAGCTGGTCTGCTTCGGCGGCGCGCTCCTCACGGGCGGGCCGCTTTATTTTTTGACCCGGGACTATCTTTCCAACAGCGCGGCGGCCCTGCTGATGATTTTTGCCATGCTGCCGGGGCTGCTGTTCGCTCTGTTCGAGCGGCACGGCCAGCCCCTTGAAGTGGTGATTCAGCAAATGATTCAGTGCTGCTTTATTCGTCCCAAGGAAAGGCCCTATCAGACCAACAATGCTTACGCCGCCCTTGTGCGGCAATACCAAATGGAACAGGAGGTAAAGGCCATTGTCCAGAAAAACGATACCCCGCGAAACCGAAAAGCCCAAAAAGCTCACCCGCGCCCAGAAAAAAGAAATTGATGCCGTTCTCCGCAAGTACAAGGGTGACGGCAAGCCCCGCACGGCACAGGCCACCATCCCGTATGAGGCCATCTACCCGGACGGTGTGTGCCGCATTGACCGACGCACGTTCTCCAAGTGCATTGCCTTTGAGGACATCAGCTATCAGCTGGCCCAGCCGGAAACGAGGACCGCCATCTTTGAACACCTGTGCGACCTGTACAACTATGTGGATGCCTCCATCCATGTGCAGCTTTCGTTTCTCAATCGCAAGGTTGACCCGGTGCAGTACGCAAAAAGTTTTGAGATCGCACCGCAGGGGGATGATTTTGACGACATCCGCGCCGAGTACACCGCCATCCTGCAAAAGCAGCTTGCCAGCGGAAACAACGGCATTGTCAAAACCAAGTACCTGACCTTCACCATCGAGGCAGACAATCTAAAAACCGCACGGGCGCGGCTGACCCGCATTGGTCTTGACCTGCTGGGCTATTTCAAGACCATGGGCTGCGTGGCGCACGTCATGGACGGACAGGCGCGTTTGGAGGTGCTGCACGGCATCTTCCACCCGGACGGCGAACCGTTCCGCTTTGACTGGGACTGGCTGGCACCCTCCGGCCGGTCCACCAAAGATTTTGTGGCCCCGTCCTCCCTCTGCTTCGGCACGGCCAAGACCTTTGGTTTGGGCGGCAAGTATGGAGCTGTGAGCTTTTTACAAATCCTTGCGCCGGAACTTTCGGATGAAATGCTGGCCGATTTTCTCAAAACGGAAAGCGGCATTCTCGTCAATCTCCATGTGCAGGCCATCGACCAGACCGAGGCCATCAAAACCATCAAGCGGAAGATCACAGACCTTGACGCCATGAAGATTCAGGAGCAGAAAAAAGCTGTTCGTTCCGGGTACGACATGGATATCCTCCCCAGCGACCTTGCCACCTACGGCGAGGATGCCAAAAAGCTGCTGAACAAATTGCAGACCCGGAACGAACGGCTTTTCATGCTGACTTTTTTAGTGCTGAATGTGGCCGACACCAAGCAAAAGCTGGGCAACGATGTGTTCCAAGCCGCAGGTGTGGCACAGAAGTATAACTGCTCGCTTGTCCGGCTGGACTACCAGCAGGAACAGGGCCTTGTGTCCAGCCTGCCGCTGGGCATCAACCAGATAAAGATTCAGCGCAGCCTTACCACCTCCAACGTGGCGGTGTTCGTGCCCTTTGTGACGCAGGAGCTTTTCCAGAGCGGCGCGGCCATGTACTACGGCATCAACGCAAAATCCCACAACATGATCATGCTGGACCGCAAGCAGGCCCGGTGTCCCAACGGCCTAAAGCTGGGTACGCCCGGCAGCGGCAAATCCATGAGCTGCAAGTCTGAAATCGTCAGTGTGTTTTTAACGACTGCTGACGATATTTTTATTTCAGACCCAGAAGCCGAGTATTATCCGCTGGTCAAGCGGCTGCATGGGCAGGTCATCAAACTTTCGCCCACCAGCAAGGACTATGTGAATCCTCTGGACATCAACCTCAACTACTCCGAGGATGATAGTCCGCTTGCCCTGAAATCGGATTTTGTGCTGTCGTTCTGTGAACTGGTTATGGGCGGCAAAACAGGTCTGGAAGCGATTGAACGCACCGTGATAGACCGTGCCGTGAAAGCCATCTACCGCCCCTATCTGGCGAGCCCCTGCCCGGAGAATATGCCCATCCTCTCCGATTTGCACCAAGCCCTGCTCGACCAACACTTGCCGGAAGCGGACCGGGTAGCGCAGGCATTGGACTTGTATGTGTCCGGCTCGCTGAATGTGTTTAATCACAAAACGAATGTGGACATCCACAACCGGCTTGTGGCCTTTGACATCAAAGAGTTAGGAAAACAGTTAAAAAAATTGGGGATGCTCATTATCCAAGACCAGATATGGGGCCGCGTCACCCAGAACCGCAGCCAAGGCCGGGCCACATGGTATTTTGCAGACGAGTTCCACCTTTTGCTGAAAGAGGAACAGACCGCCGCGTACAGTGCCGAGATTTGGAAGCGCTTCCGCAAATGGGGCGGCGTGCCCACAGGCGCCACCCAGAATGTGAAGGACCTTCTTTCTTCCCCGGAGATCGAGAACATTCTGGAAAACAGCGACTTCATCACGCTGCTGAATCAGGCATCCGGCGACCGCAAAATCCTTTCGGAACGGCTGAACCTCTCCGCAGACCAGCAGAAGTACATCGACAATTCGGAACCGGGCGAAGGACTGCTGATTTTTGAAAATGTGGTGCTGCCGTTTTCCAATCCCATTCCGAAAAACACCCAGCTCTATAAAATCATGACCACCCGGCTCAGCGAGGTGGTGGAGCTATGAGCCTAACGCATTTCAGCTTGTTTTCCGGCATCGGCGGCATCGACCTTGCCGCAGAAGCAGCGGGTTTTACTTCGGTCTGCCAATGCGAGTGGGCAGCATTTCCCGCCGCTGTGCTGGCAAGCCACTGGCCGGAGGTGCCCCGCTTTCAGGACATCACCACCGTAACAAAGGAGGCTTTCTTTGAAAAAACAGGACTTCGCACCGTCACCCTCATTTCAGGTGGCTTCCCGTGCCAGCCGTTCTCCACCGCAGGGCGGCAGCGCGGCTTTCACGATGAACGCTACCTCTGGCCCGAAATGCTGCGGGTCATCCGGGAATTGCAGCCCCGTTGGGTGCTTGGAGAAAATGTTGCTGGCTTCCTCCGTATGGGGCTCGACAAAACGCTCATTGACTTGGAGCAGGCAGGTTACGATGTTCGGGTTTTCGTATTACCTGCTGCTGCCGTTGGCGCGTGGCACGAACGGAAACGGGTATTCATCATCGGCTCCGCTGCTTCCCACACCCCTTGCCAGCGACACCGGGGATGTGGGCAAGGGGCTGGACATCCAAATCTCTGCGAACGGCAGCTACCGCAAGATGAACAAGGATGGCAAGGCGTGGACGGCGCGGCTTTCCCATGTGGTCTACCGGATGACCCCCACCACGCTGGAAAAGCCCTACCTCAACCCGGACTGGGTAGAGTGGCTGATGGGTTTCCCGCGCAAATGGACGGACATTCCCTTTGGGCCGAAGAACCCGCCGACATCCCGCGCCTGACCGAAGAGGTGCCGAACCGCAGCAAGCGGATGAAAACACTGGGCAATGCAGTTTCGCCGCCGCAGGTGTTCCCGATTCTCAAATACATTGCAGACATTGAAACGGGCCGCTGTCCGATGGGAGGTGAAGAACTTTGAAAGAATTGCAGGCAAAAGCCAAAGTCACCCAGACCATGACCCGTGACGGTCTGGTGGTAGAAAATCAGGCGGACGGCACTGTGGAGAACGTTTCCAGCCGGGAGGCGGAACAGGATTATTCTACGGATTCCGAGGGCAAGACCGAAAAAATACTGGAACGCACCGAGGACGTAAAGGACAAGCACAAGGCAAAGAAAAAAGCCAAACAAGCTGCGGAAACCGCCGAGAGTGAAGATGGTCTGCACCGTTCCGCCGCCCGTCTGGAACTGACCGAAGAAGAACGGGCAGACCCGGCGTTGCAGCCGTACATCCAAAAGGCGGAAGCGAAAGCCGACAAGCTGGATGCGGCCCGCGCTGCTCTGCCCAAAAAGCGTGTCCCGGTCAAGGAAAAAGTTTACGATGCAGCCAGCGGCAAGGCAAAATCCACCCTGCGGTTTGAGCAGCAGGACAAAGGCCCGCCCAGCCTGAAACCAAACCCGGCCAGCCGCCAGCTATCGGAAGCGTTGCTGTTCGCTCACGGAAAAATCCATGAAGTCGAACACGAAAATGTGGGTGTGGAGGGTGGCCACAAGGGTGAAGAACTGGTGGAGCATCAGACCGCCAAAGCCATCCGCAGCGGCATCCGGCACCACAAGATGAAGCCCTACAAGGCCGTGGAAAAGGCAGAGCGTCAGCTCATGTCTGCCAATGCAGAATACTTTTACCAGAAATCCTTGCGGGACAATCCGCAAATTGCACAGGCGGCCAGCAACCCCATTTCCCGGATGTGGCAGAAACGGCGTATCAAACAGCAGTATGCCAAAGCTGCACGGCAGGCCGGACAAGCCGCCGCGCAGGGTGCAGCCGCCACCGCAGAGAACGGTTTCCGGGTAACAAAGCTGGCGGCCGAGGGCGGCGAACGGGTAGCCGAATTTGCGGCCCGGAACTGGAAAACCATTCTGATCGTGGCGGTGTTCGGTCTGCTGGCTCTGCTCTTGATAACGGGTTTGCAGTCCTGCACCGTGATGGCGGGCACCGCTGGAACCGGCGTGACGGCATCCTCTTACTTTTCCAAGGACAAGGATATGCTGGGTGCAGAGAAAGCCTACGCCAAGCTGGAACAAAAGCTGCAACGGTATCTCGACACCTACGAGGCCACCCACAACTACGATGAATACCATTTTTATCTGGACGAAATCGAGCATGACCCCTATGTGCTGATCTCGATTTTGTCCGCGCTCCATGATGGCGTTTTTACATTGGCCGAGGTGCAGGGCGAACTTGAAATGCTCTTTGAAAAGCAGTACATCCTGACCGAGACCGTGACCATGCAGATACGTTACCGTACAAAAATGATGGTCATTATTGGCCCGTATGGTGTGCCGCAAGTTATCACCTACCAAGAACCGTATGAATACTACATCTGCACGGTCAAGCTGAAGAACAAAGATTTGTCCCACCTACCCGTGGAAGTGCTGACCGAAGAACAGCTCAGTGCCTATTCGCTCTATATGCGCACGCTGGGTAACCGGCCGGATTTGTTTGGCAAAGCGCAATACCCCAATGCGTCCACCATCAAGCAGCCCACCTACTACGATATTCCCCCGGAAGCACTAAAGGATGATAGGTTTGCCGCCATGATGGAGGAAGCCACGAAGTACATCGGCTACCCGTATGTGTGGGGCGGCAGTTCGCCCAGCACCAGCTTTGATTGCAGCGGCTACATTTCGTGGGTGCTGAATCACTCCGGCTGGAACGTGGGCCGCCAGACCGCACAGGGCCTTTACAACCTCTGTACTCCTGTTTCGACGGCGCAGGTCAAACCGGGCGACCTTGTGTTTTTCAAGGGAACCTACGATACCCCCGGCGTGAGCCATTGCGGTATCTATGTAGGCAATTCCATCATGCTGCACTGCGGCGACCCTATCTCTTACACAAACCTCAACTCAAAATATTGGCAGGAACATTTTTACAGCTATGGGCGTTTACCGTGACGCCAGAAAGGATTTTGTATGGCAAAAAGACTTTCCCGCATTGAGCGCGATATTGAACGGCTCAAAGAAAAAATCTCTGAATACCAGCAGCAGTTGAAAGAACTGGAAGCTGCAAAGACTGAACAGGAAAACCTGCAGATCATTCAGCTGGTGCGCAGCATGAACATGAAGCCGGACGAGTTCGCGGCCTTCCTGCGCAGCGGTGCGTTGAATGCTGCACCCACCGCCACCCCGTACCACAAACAGGAGGATGCCGCCGATGAAACCTGACAACTGGAACCGTTTCGCTGCCGGACTGCTGGCTATCCTGCTCTGCCTCTGCTCCTTTTCCATGCCCGCTTTCGCAAGCGGTACTGACCCTGCCCCGGAACCTCTGCCGGAGATTATCGAAGAAGAACCCACCACGGGCGGCATGGAGCCGGAGGGTGTGCCCATCACGCCCAAGGGCAATGCAACACTGGTGGATGATTTTTACGGCGACAAGCAGCTTATCACCGTGACCACCAAGGCCGGGAATTATTTTTACATCCTGATTGACCGCGCCAACGAGGACAAGGAAACTTCTGTCCACTTTCTGAACCAAGTGGACGATGCCGACTTGCTGGCCCTGCTGGATGAAGAACCGCAGGACACCGAGTTCTGCACCTGCACCGTGAAATGTGAAGCCGGGAACGTCAACGAAAACTGCCCCTTGTGTGAAAAGAGCCTGCGCAACTGCACGGCCCCGGAAGCTGTGAAAACTGACACTGAAGCGCCAGAGGAAAAGCCGAAATCCAGCATAGGCAGTCTGGTTATCCTGCTGGTGCTGGCTCTGGCGGGCGGTGGTGCGGCCCTCTATTATTTCAAGTTCCGCAAACCCAAGGCCGACACCACCGGGCACGATGATCTGGACGAGTACGATTTTGGCGAGGACGAAGATGCAGACGAGGAACCTGCTGAAATCGAGATTCATTCGGAGGACGGACAGGAGGATGAAACATGAGCTTTCAGCTGGTGATTGCCGAAAAGCCCAGTGTTGCCCGCAGCATTGCCGCCGTGATCGGGGCCACTGAAAAGCAAAACGGCTATTGGCAGGGCGGCGGGTATCTGGTCAGCTGGTGCATCGGGCATCTGGTGTCCTTTGCCGAGGCGGGCCAGTACGATGAAAAATACTGTAAATGGCGGTATGAGGATTTGCCCATCCTGCCCCAGCCGTGGCAGTTCATTGTCCCAGACGAAAAGAAACAGCAGTTTGAAATTGTGCGCTCTCTGCTCAACCGCCCGGATGTGGACAGTGTGACCGCCGCGACCGACGCAGGCCGGGAGGGAGAACTGATTTTCCGTTTCGTCTACCAAATGGCCGGCTGCACGAAACCCGTAAAGCGGCTCTGGATTTCCAGCATGGAGGATGCCGCTATCCGGGAGGGCTTTGCAAACCTGCGCCCGGATTCGGACTACGATGCGCTATACCGATCGGCCCTCTGCCGTGCAAAGGCGGATTGGCTGGTGGGCATCAACGCAACGCGGCTGTTTTCGGTGCTGTACCACAAGACCCTGACGGTGGGCCGGGTGCAGACCCCGACACTGAAAATGCTGGTGGACCGGGATGCAAAAATCCTGCGCTTCCAAAAAGAAAAGTATTACACGGTCGGCATCCAGTCCGGCAGCCTGAAAGCAGACAGTGGGCGCATTGCGGATGCAGAAACCGCAAATTCTCTCAAAGAAAAATGCACAGGCACAACTACCGTTTGTACTTCTGTCAAACGGGAGAAAAAGACAGAACAGCCGCCCAAGCTCTATGACCTGACCACCTTGCAGCGGGAGGCAAACCGCCTGTTCGGTTTCACGGCAAAGCAGACCCTTGATTATGCCCAGCAGCTTTACGAAAAGAAACTGCTGACCTATCCCCGCACCGACAGCCAATATCTGACCGAGGATATGGGCCAGACAGCACAACATCTTGTGTCTGACCTGCTGGGGCTGCTGCCCTTTGCCCAAGGGCTTGCACTTACCCCGGATGTGGGCCGGGTGCTGAACAACAAAAAGGTATCGGACCACCACGCCATCATCCCCACGTCCGAATTTGTAAAGCAGGGTTTCACTGGTCTTGCCGAGAGTGAATGCAAGCTGATGAACCTTGCCTGCTCCAAACTGCTCTGCGCGATAGCCGCGCCCCATGAGTACGAAACCGTGACTGCGGTATTTTCCTGTGCAGGAAATGAGTTCACCGCCAAGGGAAAGACCGTGCTTGTCCCCGGCTGGAAAGAGATCGACCAACGGTTCCGCTCCACCATGAAAGCAGACGGCGAAGAAGAAGCGGAAAGCCTGAACACCCTGCCAGAAATGGCCGAGGGGCAGAGTTTCCGCGTAACTTCTACCGTATCGGAACACTTCACATCCCCGCCGAAAGCCTACACCGAAGATACGCTCCTGTCAGCAATGGAGCGGGCAGGGGCCGAGGATATGCCAGAAGAAGCAGAGCGCAAGGGACTGGGTACTCCCGCCACCCGTGCCGCGATTCTGGAAAAACTGGTGCAAATGGGCTTTGTGCAGCGCAAGGGCAAACAGCTTGTCCCCACCAAGGACGGCATCAATCTGGCGGTGATTCTGCCGGAAAGTCTGACCTCTCCCGTCCTGACCGCCGAATGGGAAAACCGCCTAACCGAGATTGCCAAGGGCAACGCAGACGCGGACGAGTTCATGGCCGAAATTGAAGCGCAGGTGCGTCAGCTGGTCAAGACCTACTCCTGCATCAGCGCGGACAAGCAAAACCTGTTCCAGTCGGAACGGATTATTATCGGCAAGTGTCCCCGGTGCAGTGAAAACGTCTATGAGGGCAAGAAAAACTTCTACTGCGGGAATCGTAGCTGTCAGTTCGTGATGTGGAAGAATGACCGCTTCTTTGAGCAGCGCAAAAAGGCGTTCACACCGAAGATCGCCGCTGCTCTGCTCAAAAACGGCAAGGCAAAGGTCAAGGGCCTCTATTCCGAAAAGACAGGCAAAACCTATGATGCAACGGTGCTTCTGGCAGATACGGGAGGCAAGTACGTCAATTACCGGGTAGAGCGCAAAGAGTAAGGCAAAAATACGAGGGCCGGTTATGGTAAGGTGAAGCATTCATTTTGCCATAACCGGCTCTCTCTATCCGTAGGATAGCAAAAAAGGAGTGTGACCAAATGAGCGAATTATTTTCCATCCAGCTGCAAAATCGGCAGCAGCAAGGCAGGGATGGCGTCTGGCTGGACCTGCCCACTACAACCGAACAGGTACAAGCGGCCCTGCGGCAAATCGGCATTTCGTCCGATAATCCGCAGGGCCTTTTCATTTCCGGCTACTTTGCCGAGGAAGAAAAACGCTTTGCAATTCCTTATAACATGGTGCTGGCATCCAATGTGGACGAACTGAACTTTCTGGCATCACGACTGGAAACCCTCTCTACCGGGGAACGCGCAGAGCTGAACGCCGCCCTGCAAGCCCCGCAGAGTGAGCTTTTCAGCATCGGGAGAATCACCGACTTTCCCGAAAACGTGGACTACTATGTGCATCTGCCGGATGTGCACGGGCCTGCCCAGCTAGGAGATTACTACCTGAATCGCTCCGGCATGGTGAATATGCCGGAAGAATGGAAAGGCGGCATCGACACGGCGCAGTTCGGCCGGTATGTGGCCCAGCAGGAGCAGGGCGTGTTTACCGAGTATGGCTACCTTGTCAAAAGCGGGGACGCGTGGCAGAAAGTCCACGAGGGCCAGCCCGTGCCGGAGGAATACCGGGTACTGTCCTTTCCTGTGCCGGAAGTCATGCGGGATGCAGCCAATACCCCGCCGCCTGTTCAACCTGAAACAGAACCGCAGAAAGTTATTCCCATTATCCTGAACGGTAAGGACAGCGCAGAACGGATGAAAGAAATCACGGACCGGCTGGAAACAGGGATTCAGCAGTTGTTCGACAGCGACCGCTACAAAGCCTACCTCACCACGATGGCAAAATTCCACAATTACAGCTTCAACAACACCTTGCTGATCGCCATGCAGGGCGGACAGCTGGTGGCGGGTTTCAACAAGTGGAAAGACACGTTCCACCGCACCGTGAAAAAGGGCGAAAAGGGCATCCAGATCATTGCCCCGGCTCCGTTTAAAGAGAAACAGGAGATTGAAAAGACTGATCCGGACACTGGCGAGATTGTGATCGGGGAAGATGGACAGCCGGAAACAGAAGTAGTAGAGCGTGTCATTACAAGATTCCGGGTTACGACAGTATTTGATGTCAGTCAGACCACAGGAGAACCGATTCCAGAGTTTGAGGTATCAGAACTGGAGGGGGATGTTCTGATTTACCATGATTTTGTGGAAGCATTAAAAATGGTTGCCCCGGTTCCTATCCGATTTATTGAGATTGATGGGGAGGCGAAAGGCTTTTATCAGCTTGTCGATAAATATATCGCTGTCCAACTTGGCATGAGTGACGCACAGACCATGAAAACAGCGGTGCATGAAACCGCACATGCAGTATTGCATGATCGTGATCAGATGGAAGCGGAGGGCATCGTAAAAGACCAGCTTACAAGGGAAGTGGAAGCATTATACTCAGCATTCCAAAATGTTAATCATTTTAAAGAATGCTGAGAAATAAGACGTTTTTCTACTAAAAGATGAGCATTATTCGTTAGCGCAATCCACAAAGTCTTGCCATTTCATCTTCGTTGCCCTCCCACATTGGTGCTTCATCAGATACAGGTGTTGGAACAGATTCCATTGCGTCTCTAAGCTGTTCAACAGATGGCTTTGCATAGTAGCTTTTTGTTGTATCAGTTCTGGCATGTCCTAACACTGTAGAAACCAGCTCAATGGCGATTCCATCCTGATAAAGATTTGTGGCTCTGGTTCGGCGGAACATGTGACAGTGAACCGAATCCGGAAGACTAACCCCTTTTTCACTGACCAGAGCTGCATATTTTTTTATAATCCGCTGGACATTTCCAACGGACATCCTGTCTGTTACACCTTTTATTGTTGTGGAAAATAAGTATGCTTCTTTGGAAGAATTACTGTGATATACAAGTATATATTCCCTAAGGTGTTCGACTGCTTTAGCTGTTAATTGTATGGTTCTTTCTTTATTACCTTTGCCGGTTATGAAAATATTTGGATATTTTGATTCCATTGCGATATCACATAGGCGAATATTAAGCAGCTCACTGATTCTTACAGCTGTATCGTAGAGAAGAATCAAAATAGCACGGTCTCGTACACCGAATTTCGTATTCGGCGGTGCAGACAGTATTGCAGCAAGTGCATCATCGGACAGAATAGGTTTTTCCTTTTTAATGGTTTTGCATGGTGAGATCTGACTGATCGCCAGGGCAACTGACTGGACTGATATGTCCATATCCGAGGCATAGTTCAGATAGGCACGGATAGCCGCGACTCTTACATTTACAGTTGATGGCTGGCTGCCATTTGCAAGCAGATATTCTCTGAAATTATAAATACATTCTTTGGTACAATCAGAAAACTGAAAGGTGCTTATGGATTTACCTAATTCACCTACAAGGTAGTTTTTAAATATTGTAAGGGAATCTCTGTAGGATTCTGCTGTAGCCTGACTGCGTCCGACCTGCTTTACCAAATAAACATTTAGAAAGTTCCATGTGTGAGAAAAGAACAGCTGGTCAGTTGATATCTTTGCTGATTTATTCTTCATAGGGAATCACCTCCGGAATGACCTTTCCAGACACTGAATCTTTCTCTC
>ENA-OPCH01000144-OPCH01000144.1-human-gut-metagenome-genome-assembly--contig:-NODE-144-length-12608-cov-2.032662_pt1 | contig 12608 bp, 9 predicted proteins | sample MGYA00241250_ERZ501480 | MGnify/ENA primary metagenome ERZ501480 (study PRJEB25962, sample SAMEA2042515) | human gut metagenome | biome: human gut; feature: human-associated habitat; material: faeces... | reverse complement strand
GTCCCAATGGAGGTTCTCCGGTTTCCGTAGGCAAAAATTTATCTACCTCAGGAAGTTCCAGCGGCAACTTGCTCTCATCAATCATATAAGGCATACCATCCTTGTAATAAACCGGAAACGGTTCACCCCAATAACGCTGACGAGAGAAAATAGCGTCACGCAAACGATAGTTTACTTTTACACGACCCAACTGATGCTCCTTCACATATTTTTTGGTTGTGGCAATAGCTTCTTTGATAGTCAGTCCGTTCAGGTTCAAGTCGCAATACGGAGTAGCTCCTGCTTTCGGAGAATTACATACGATACCTTCTTTAGCATCGAAGCTTTCTTCCGACACATCACAACCTTCTACCAATGGAACGATAGGCAAGTTGAAGTGTTTTGCAAAAGCATAGTCACGACTATCGTGAGCCGGAACAGCCATAATGGCTCCTGTACCATATCCAGCCAATACATAGTCGCTGATCCATACTGGAACAGATTCACCAGTAAACGGATTCACTGCATACGAACCACTGAATACACCGGTAACACGGCGATCGGCGATACGTTCACGTTCGGTACGCTTCTTAGTACGGTCCAGATAAGCTTCCACTTCTGCTTTCTGTGCCTCAGTTGTCAGTACAGAAACCAGTTCACTTTCAGGAGCCAGTACCATGAAAGTAACACCAAACATAGTATCAGCACGAGTAGTAAAGATGGTAAATTCCAAATCGCTGTCTTTTACCTTGAAACGTACCTCTGCACCTTCCGAACGACCAATCCAGTTACGCTGTGTTTCTTTCAGAGAATCAGTCCAATCTACAGTTTCCAGTCCGTCGAGCAAGCGCTGAGCATATGCTGACACACGCAGACACCACTGACGCATCTTCTTCTGCACCACCGGATAACCACCACGTTCAGATACGCCGTCCACTACTTCATCGTTAGCAAGTACAGTACCCAGTTGCGGACACCAGTTAACCATAGTTTCACCCAAATAAGCGATACGGTAGTTCATCAGCACTTCCTGCTGTTCCTTTTCGCTCTTTGCTTTCCATTCTTCTGCTGTAAAGCTCAGTTCCTCACTACAAGCTACATCCAGTCCTTCTGTTCCTTTCTCCTCGAAATGCTTGATCAGTTCACTGATAGGTTCAGCTTTTCCACAAGTATTGCAATAATAGCTGTTGAACATTTTCTGGAAAGCCCATTGAGTCCAGTGATAATAACCCGGCTCACAAGTACGAACTTCACGGTCCCAGTCGAATGAAAAACCGATTTTATCCAACTGCTGACGGTAACGGTTAATATTGTTTACGGTAGTGATAGCCGGATGCTGACCGGTCTGAATAGCATATTGTTCAGCAGGCAAACCATAAGCATCGTATCCCATCGGATTCAATACATTATAGCCCTGCAAGCGTTTGTAACGAGCATAAATATCGCTGGCAATGTAGCCCAGCGGGTGACCAACATGAAGTCCTGCTCCCGACGGATAAGGGAACATGTTCAGTACATAGAACTTCTTTTTCGATTCGTCTTCGACAACCTTGTAGGTTTTGTTGTCTACCCACTTCTGCTGCCATTTTTTCTCGATCTCTCTGAAATTATATTCCATAGTGATGTTATATATTTGATTTTTACTATTTCCCACAATACCGTGCAAAGATAGTAAGACTTCGGGAATAAAACCGATTTTTCCGCTAACAAATATCCGACCAATCCGTTATCTTGCAGCCTATTAACTCATACTCCTTCCCTAGTTGACATTCCTGCCGCTTTTTCCCCATTACTCAACAACTAATTATACTGCATCTTTTCACACTAATACTTATCAGGTTTTTAACGGAATAATCAACTATTACCAACAGGTTGTTAACACCTGTTGAAACAATAACTAAAATTCTATTTATCAGAAATATATATCTATCACATCCCCATATAGAACAAGGATTTTAACAGAGATATTCACACTCATTTCACATCCCTGTTTACATACAAATACACTTTTCAACAAGCTTATCAAAAGAGTTTTTCCCAACAGCAGCTATACCCAAAAAGAAAATTCCCCTCTGAGCTTTCCGTTTTTCTGTAAAGCAGAACCAATAACGGAACCCAGAGGGGAATCGATATCAGATAAATTAAAAAGTTACTTTTCGAAGTCAGCCCAGTTAGTCAGACGCATATCACCCTGTTTGATGAAAACCTGATGCATACCCAACGCTGCCGACAAACTGTGGCAAGTCTGTCCCTTAGTAGAAATCTTCAGATAATCCCACAACAGTTGTTTATAGTCTGGATGTGCACAGTTTTCGATTACAGCCTGTGCACGTTCCATCGGACTCTTTCCACGTAAATCAGCAATACCCTGTTCGGTGATAATCACATTTACAGAGTGTTCACTATGATCGAGGTGAGAAACCATCGGCACGATTGAACTGATACATCCTCCTTTTGCTGTCGACGGACAAGAGAAGATAGAGATATAAGCACTGCGGGTAAAGTCGCCCGAACCACCGATACCATTCATCATCTTCGTACCGCAGATATGAGTTGAGTTTACATTTCCGTAAATATCAGCTTCGATGGCTGTATTCATTGAAATAACACCGATACGACGAACAACTTCCGGACAGTTAGATATTTCCGACGGACGAAGTACAAGCTTGTGGCGGAAGAAATCCATATTATCATAAATATCTTGCAGACAGTCATTCGTCACACTCAAAGAACAGGTACTACCAAACTTGATTCTGCCTTCTTTCACCAGTTTTATTACCGAATTCTGAATTACTTCAGTATACATTTCAAAAGGAGGAATGCTGGGGTCCTTGCCCAACGCACTCAGCACGGCATTGGCAATATTTCCTACTCCCGACTGCAAGGGAAGGAAGGTAGAAGGAATAATTCCCCTGCGCATGTCCGAAGCCAAGAACTCAGCCACATTCTGACCGATTTTATCTGTCACGGGGTCAGATTCATGGAAACCACGCGCCTCATCCGGCATATTGGTTTCTACCACGCCAGCAATCTTGGAAGGGTCTACCTGAATATAAGGAAGGCCAATGCGGTCGCTCGGACGCACGATAGGAATCGGACGACGATAAGGAGGGCGTTCCATTTCATACAAATCGTGCACACCTATCAGGCTTTTGCTGTGCGCAGCATTAAGCTCTACTATCACCCGGTCGGCAAGACGAGCAATTGTCGGAGTAATTCCCACACCTGCAGTCAGATAGATCCGTCCGTCTTCTGTAATTTCACAGGCTTCGATGATAGCTGTAGTTACATGACCTAAAAAACCGGAACGCAAACGCTGGGCAACCTGAGAAAGATGTATATCCGTATAATTGATTTCACCGGTATTGACTGCTTTGCGGAAGTCAGTATTCGTGGTATATGGAGCACGGAAGTGAATAGCATGAGCACGAGTGAGCACTCCGTCGCAAGAATCTCCGGTAGAAGCTCCCGTAATAATACCTACCTGAAAGTGTTCTCCCCTGGCGTGTTTTTCTTCAGCCTGCCTCGCAAGTTCTGCAGTTACGGCTTTCGGACTTCCTGCCGGCGTAAACCCGCTCAGGGCAATTATCTCTCCATCTTTTATCAAGCTGGCAGCTTCGGCTGCGGTCATAAAATTATAAGTCATGGTATTAGGTGTTTTTATAATTATTAGTATTAAACTTACAAAATCTGCTTATTAGTATTTACGGTTAAAAATCTCGGAATAAATAAATGCACGCCTTGCGTCCGCAGGTGTCTTCAACCGGACAGTGCTACCTGACTCAGGCTGTTGGGCAGTAGATAGCGCATCCTTCTGAGGCGCTTCTTCCGATAACTTCCGATGCTTTCTCCCCTCTCCTTTTCTTTTCTTATTAAGCTTATTATCAACACTTTGCCCAACGCATTCATTTTGTTGACCAGCCATGATAATATCCGGCTCTACATGGACTGTTGCCGGCTTAGCCATCTTCTTACGGGAGGGTTTGTTCCTTTTCTTTTCCTTTTTGGCATAATTCTGATAAGTGGCGAAAGCAATAGCCGCCACTATAACAAATATTTTTATCACTTCGTCCATAGCCTGCCAAAATGTTAAGGATTTGCCCAAAGATACTAATAAATATAACACATTCATGGATTTTAGGGAAGAAACTCATATCTTTGCAAATGAATTTATTAAATAATAACATAACATTATGACAAAAGAAGCTACGGGAGCGGACTTTAAATCCGCAACCGAACTGGAAACCAAAAAACTGTTTATCGAAACCTACGGCTGTCAGATGAATGTTGCGGATAGCGAAGTCATCGCATCTATCATGCAAATGGCAGGATACAGTCCGTGCGAAAGCCTCGATGAAGCTGATGCCGTATTTATGAACACTTGTTCTATCCGTGACAATGCCGAGCAGAAAATCCTGAACCGGCTGGAGTTCTTCCATTCTCTGAGAAAGAAGCGCAAGCACCTGATTGTCGGAGTATTGGGATGTATGGCAGAACGTGTAAAAAACGATCTGATAGAAAATCACCACGTCGACCTGGTAGCAGGACCGGATGCTTATCTCACATTGCCCGATTTGATCGGCGCAGTTGAGGCAGGAGAGAAGGCCATCAATGTAGAGCTTTCTACAACTGAAACTTATCGCGATGTCATTCCGTCACGCATCTGTGGAAATCACATTTCCGGATTCGTATCTATCATGCGCGGCTGCAACAATTTCTGTCACTATTGCATTGTGCCTTACACTCGCGGACGCGAAAGAAGCCGTGATGTGGAAAGCATTCTGAACGAAGTGCACGATTTACAGCAGAAAGGGTATAAGGAAGTAACGCTGTTAGGCCAGAACGTCAATTCTTATCGCTTCGAGCGGGAAGGAGAGGTCGTAACATTCCCGATGCTATTACGTATCGTTGCCGAGGCTGTGCCCGAAATGCGTGTACGCTTTACTACTTCACATCCCAAAGACATGAGTGATGAAACACTGTATGTCATTGCTGAAGTACCTAACGTATGCAAGCATATCCACCTGCCGGTACAGAGCGGAAGTTCGCGTATTCTGAAACTGATGAACCGCAAATATACGCGCGAATGGTACCTGGAAAGGGTAGAGGCCATCCGTCGCATCATTCCCGACTGTGGATTGAGTACTGATATCTTCTCCGGATTCCACTCCGAGACAGAAGAAGATCACCAGATGAGTCTTTCGCTGATGCGTGAATGTGCATACGACTCAGCTTTCATGTTCAAATATTCCGAACGACCGGGAACATATGCTTCGAAACATCTGCCTGATGATGTTCCCGAAGAAGTTAAAATACGCCGGTTAAACGAAATGATTGAATTGCAGAACCAGTTATCTGCCGAAAGCAATGCCCGCAATGTAGGAAAGACATTCGAGGTACTGGTAGAAGGCATATCAAAACGCTCCAAAGAACAGTTATTCGGACGTACCGAGCAGAATAAGGTAGTCGTATTCGACCGTGGCACACACCGTATCGGTGATCTTGTACGTGTGCGTATCACCGAATCCAGTTCTGCTACCCTGAAAGGTATCGAAGTAACCGAATAACCCCAGACAATAAAAACAAATTTCTTATTTATAATTCAAAATCCGAAAAGAAACAATGAAAAGAAGAATCACGCTCAGTTGGCTGCTCATGGCGTTAATCTGCCTGCCCATGTTCGCCCAGATGCAAGATCCGGTACGATTCAAGACCGAATGGAAAAACCTTTCGGCCAATGAGGCTGAAATTATTTTTACTGGTACGATGGACCAGGGCTGGCATGTTTATTCTACCGACCTGCAAGAAGGAGGTCCTACTTCTGCCACTTTCAACATCGACAAGATAGAAGGAGCAGAGCTGGTAGGAAAACTTACTCCGATAGGGAAAGAAATCAAACAGATGGACCCTATCTTCGAAATGGAAGTAAAATTCTTCGAAGGCACAGCTAAATTCTCACAGAAAGTTAAGCTCACTGGAGGCGACTATCTGATTACCGGATACCTGGAATTTGGTGCATGCAACGACCAGAACTGTCTGCCACCTACCAGCGTTGATTTTTCTTATAAAGGTACTGTAGCCGCAGCTGCTTCGGCAACAGCTGCACCAGCTAAAACAGAAGAAGCAACTGCACCTGCCGAATCAACAGAAACAGTAGATTCTACAGCAGCCGTAACAACTGCCCCTCAGACATTGCAGGAAGCTACCGATTACTGGAAACCGGTTATCAAAGAGCTATCCAATTACGGAAGCACCGAAGAACAGGAATCACATTCTTGGATTTACATCTTCTTCACCGGTCTGATCGGAGGTATTCTGGCCCTGTTCACACCTTGTGTATGGCCAATTATTCCGATGACTGTCAGCTTCTTCCTGAAACGTACTAAGGACAAAAAGAAAGGTATTCGTGACGCATGGACCTATGGTGCATCTATCGTTGTGATCTATGTAGCGCTGGGACTTGCTATTACACTGATATTCGGAGCTAGTGCACTGAACGCATTGTCTACCAATGCCATCTTCAATATCCTATTCTTCCTGATGCTGGTTATCTTTGCGGCTTCTTTCTTTGGAGCATTCGAGATCACCCTGCCGTCTAAGTGGAGCAACGCTGTCGACAGCAAGGCTGAAGCAACAACCGGTCTGCTGAGTATCTTCCTGATGGCATTCACTTTGTCATTGGTATCATTCTCTTGTACAGGTCCTATCATCGGCTTCCTGCTGGTAGAAGTTTCTACTACCGGTAGTGTTGTAGCGCCGGCTATCGGTATGTTAGGATTTGCCATTGCACTGGCTTTACCTTTCACACTGTTCGCTATGTTCCCGTCATGGCTGAAATCAATGCCGAAATCCGGAGGTTGGATGAACGTTATCAAGGTGGTACTGGGATTCCTGGAACTGGCGTTTGCCTTGAAATTCCTGTCGGTAGCCGACCTTGCTTACGGCTGGAGACTGCTCGACCGTGAAACATTCCTTGCACTTTGGATCGTTATCTTTGCTCTGCTGGGTATGTACCTGCTGGGTAAGATCAAATTCCCTCACGACGACGACAACAATAAGGTAGGAGTAGGACGTTTCTTCCTGGCACTCATCTCACTGGCATTTGCCGTATATATGATTCCGGGACTTTGGGGAGCTCCTCTGAAAGCTGTCAGCGCATTTGCACCTCCTATGCAGACTCAGGATTTCAACTTATACAAGAATGAAGTACACGCCAAGTTTACCGACTTCGATGCTGGTATGGAATACGCTCGCCAGAACAACAAACCGGTCATGATAGACTTCACCGGATATGGTTGCGTAAACTGCCGTAAGATGGAACTTGCTGTATGGACTGACCCGAAAGTAAGTCAGATGCTGAACGACGACTACGTACTTATCACGCTGTATGTAGACGAAAAGACCAAGCTTCCAGAACCGATAAAGGTTACAGAAAACGGAACAGAACGTACTCTTCGTACAATAGGTGACAAGTGGAGCTACCTGCAACGTTCTAAGTTCGGAGCCAATGCACAGCCATTCTATGTATTGCTCGACAACGAAGGCATGCCTCTGAACAAGTCATATTCTTACGACGAAGACATTGCTAAATATGTAGACTTCCTCCAGACAGGATTGAAAAACTACAAAAAATAATTACCCTCAGGATAAATAAATCAACAGGAAAGCTTCCGGAAAGTCATTCATTTGACCTCCGGAAGCTTTTTTTATTTTACGCCACAAACAAAAAATCACTGTTTTCAGTGACAAAGAATTCTCCCGGAATACCGTTTCTTTGTAAGATAAACGAACCTCAAACAATCCATATCATGAAAGTAAGATTCTTATATTTATTGTGCTTGCTGACGTGTATATTACCAGCTTGCTCAAGCGATGACAATGAACCGGTAGACGAACCTGTAACAATAACAGGCGTAAGCGTTTCACCCGAAAGCATCAGTCTGGAATGTGGAGAAACAAAGCAGCTGACAGCCAAAATATCACCGGAAAATGCTACGGCAGGAGATATTACATGGACCTCATCCGATGAAGCAATAGCTACGGTATCATCCGATGGAACTGTAACCGGTATAAGCAAAGGAACGACCACCGTTACAGCCACAGTAAGCGGAAAAAGCGGAACATGTGAGGTGACTGTTACCCAAGAAGTACAGTCGGTAGAAATATCGCCTGCTACAGCAACCTTAACCAGCAAGGGAGAAACCATACAGCTCACCGCTACAGTCCTTCCAGAAGGGGCAGGAGAGGCCACATGGACATCTTCCGACGAAGCAGTAGCCACAGTATCACCCGAAGGAATTGTAACAGCCATAGGCGAGGGGACAGCTAGCATCACAGCTACAGCCGGAGAAAAAACAGCTACTTGTACAATCACTGTCAGTATCTCTATTGTAGATATCGAGGGTAACCAAGCTACATTCCATCTCGACGGAGCCAGCGCTGCACAAGTATCACAAGCCATCAGTGAAGCGGCTCAGGCAGGTGTAACCCGTTTTATACTCACAGGAGATTCCGAAGCACTGGGACTATATGATGGAAATCCTTTCAGCGGTATCCAAATCGAATTACTCGACTTATCCGGAGTAACCGGATGGCAAGACCGGGATGCAAATGGCCTTCCTGAGCTGCCGGCAGAAAACTTCAGACATACAAGCAGTTCCGATTTCTCCGGATTACAGGAAGTCATCCTGCCTCAGGAAATACAGCAACTGCAAGATTATGCTTTCTATAAATGCAGCAACCTGACCAAAATCACCGCTCCGGGCGTAGTCAGAGTAAACAGCTTTGCTTTCCAAAGTTGCACCAAACTGGCAGAAGTAAGTATGCCTGAAGTTACTTACCTTGGTACCAATGCCTTTATGTCAACAGCCCTGCAAGTTGCAGACTTCTCCAAATTGCAAACCCTTGAGGGTAGTGTATTCTGGCTTTGTTCCAAACTGACAGAAGTCAACTTGCCGGAAGCAACGACAATCGGAAACGCGACACTGGTTTCACAAGGTGGTTCCCGTACAGGAATAAATACATTTGGCGACTGTTCACAGCTGGAAAAAGTATACTTGCCTAAAGCAACTACCATCGGAGATGATGCATTCAGCAACTGTAAGTCACTGAAAGAAATAGAGCTTCCGCAGGCAACAACTGTCGGAATCAAAGCCTTCTATAACTGCACTGCACTGACCAGCGTCAACCTGCCTCAGGCAACCGCTCTAGGTGATGATGTATTTACAGAATGTACAGCCTTAAATACAATCAAGCTGACCGCCGAAGGAAGCATTTCAGTACAAAATACAACATTCGGACCAGCCGATACCATCACAAAGAATGTCGACCTTACCCTGAATATCAATAAAAAAGGAGAAACATGGGATGAGTTCTGGCAAGAAGAAGAATGGAAAGACCATAAATGGAAAAGCATTTCTTTTGTTGAATAAGCTTTAATCCTATCATAAATGAATGCAGGTTATCCGGACAGAAGTTTCCCAGATAACCTGCACCGCTTAATTTGTAGTATTTTGATTATAAATTTCCCTACAATTTTTCTTTCACGCGAATTATACCCTTAAAGAACCTTAACAAAACACTCTCCATACCCGATTTATTTGTTATTTTGCAGCAAATTAGGGAATAAAGTGAATATACTCAATATAGATACATGTCCTCTCTGCGGGAAAACGCATTTTGAGGAAGTCATGACTTGCACGGACCATTATGCCACCGGTGAAAAATTTACGATTTACCGCTGTAAGGCGTGTGGTTTTTTGTTTACGCAGCATGTGCCCGACGAAAGTGAGATAGGCAGGTATTATGAATCGCCGGATTATATCTCGCACACGGATACGCGCAAGGGACTTGCCAACCGTCTGTATCACTATGTACGGGGATTTATGCTGGGACGCAAGGCTTCGCTGATAGAGCGGATCTGCGGTACCCGAAACGGAAGCTTGCTGGATATCGGTACGGGTACGGGGTATTTCAGCCATTTCATGCAGAAACGGGGATGGAAGGTTTCTGCCATCGAGAAGAGCCCGCAGGCACGGGCGTTTGCCAAGGAGCATTTCGAGCTGATGGTGGAGGCTCCGGAAGCGCTGGCGGCTTACGGCAAAGGGAGCTTCGATGTGATTACGCTGTGGCATGTCATGGAGCATTTGCAGGATATAAACGGTACCTGGAAACGGCTTGCCGACATGCTGAAGGAGCGTGGTGTGCTGGTAGTAGCTGTACCTAATCCGGTTTCGTTCGATGCACAGCATTACAGGGAGATGTGGGCGGCGTATGATGTACCGCGGCATCTGTGGCATTTTACGCCTTCTGTCATGCAGCAGTTCGGAGCGAAATATGATTTTATTCTGACCGAACGGCATCCGATGCCGTTTGACGCGTTTTATGTTTCCATGCTTTCGGAAAAGTACCGGGGAAGCCGTATGCCTTTCCTGAAAGGTATGATTAAGGGAACGGAGGCGTGGTTTGCTTCGCTGGTGAAAAAGGAACAGAGCAGTTCCATGATTTACATATTCAGAAAAAAGTAAGGGTATGAGCAGAAAACCGAGATCTTTTTTTGATATGCAGTTCGTGACGTCGAGCATCAGCACGATGCTTGTCCTGCTGTTGTTGGGGATAGTCGTTTTTTTCGTAATGGCTGCCAACAATCTTTCTGTATATGTCCGCGAGAATATCGCTTTCTCAATTCTGATCAGTGATGATATGAAGGAGACGGATATTCTCCGCTTTCAGAAACAGCTGAACAAGGAGGTATATGTAAAGCAGACGACGTATATATCGAAGGCGCAGGCCCTGAAGGAGCAGACGGAGGCGATGGGAACGGATCCGGCGGAGTTTCTGGGACATAATCCGTTTACGGCTTCCATCGAGGTGAAGCTGAATGCGGATTACGCAAATTCTGACAGCGTTGCGTGGATAAAGGATGAGATTCAGTCGAAGAACAAGCAAGTGATAGAGATCAATTACCCGCAGGATCTGCTGGATGCGGTAAACAGTAATATCCGGAAGATCAGTATTGTTTTGCTCGGACTGGCGGCACTGCTTACGCTTATTTCGTTTGCGCTTATCAACAATACCATCCGGCTGGCGGTATATTCGAAACGTTTTCTTATTCATACCATGAAGCTGGTGGGAGCCAGCTGGTCGTTTATCCGGCGGCCGTTTTTGCTGCGCAACATGTGGATAGGGATACTGGCTGCTACGATGGCGGATGCGGTACTGATAGGACTGGCGTATATGCTGGTGCATTATGAACCGGACTTGCTGGCGGTGGTTACACCGGGGGTGATGGTTGTGGTGATGGGAGCGGTTTTTGTTTTCGGGGTGCTGATTACTTCGCTCTGCGCACTTATTTCCATCAACAAGTATCTCCGCATGAAAGTGAGTGAATTGTATTATATATAATAGGTGAAACTAACCAATCAATTTTTCTTTTCAATATGGACAAAAAGAACTTTGCCTTTGATAAAACGAACTTCATCCTGCTGGCTGCGGGTATGGTGGTGATTATCATCGGTTTCCTGCTGATGACGGGACCGGGCTCTACGGAAACGACTTTCGAGCCTGATATTTTCAGTGTACGTCGTATCAAGGTAGCACCGCTGGTTTGCTTCCTGGGATTTATTTTCATGATTTACGGTATACTGCGCAAACCGAAAAGTATTCAAGATAACGATAATAATCTGACGGAATGAGCTGGATAGAAGCATTGATCTTGGGTATTCTGCAGGGATTGACGGAATATCTGCCTGTGAGCAGCAGCGGACATCTTGCTATTGGATCGGCTCTGTTTGGCATAGAGGGGGAGGAGAATCTGACTTTTACCATCGTGGTACATGTGGCAACAGTACTGAGTACGCTGGTTATCTTGTGGAAGGAAATAGACTGGATATTCCGCGGGCTGTTTAAATGGCAGCTGAACGAAGAAACAAAATATATATTGAACATCGTGGTATCGATGATTCCGATCGGCATTGTGGGGGTGTTCTTTAAGGATTATGTGGAGGGGATTTTCGACTCGGGACTGCTGATTGTGGGATGTATGCTCCTGCTGACGGCTGTACTGCTGACTTTCTCTTATTATGCGAAACCGAGACAGAAGGAACGTATCAGCATGAGGGATGCGTTTATTATCGGACTGGCGCAGGCTTGTGCGGTAATGCCGGGACTGTCGCGCTCGGGAAGTCCGATCGCTACCGGTCTGATACTGGGTAACAAGAAGGAAACGCTGGCTCAGTTTTCTTTCCTGATGGTGATACCGCCGATTCTGGGAGAGGCTTTGCTGGATGGAATGAAGATTATAAAGGATGCTTCTGCGGTAAGTGCGGGCATCAGCACGGCATCGCTGGTGGTAGGCTTCCTGGCTGCTTTCGTTTCGGGATGTATCGCATGTAAGTGGATGATTAATATTGTAAAGAAGGGCAAGCTGATCTGGTTTGGCGTGTATTGTGCCATCGTGGGTATCATCACGATTGTTACAAGCTTGCTGTCATAAACACAAACGGATGAACTTTAAAGAAGGAGAAGTGTTATATTTTGACAAGCCGCTGCGATGGACATCGTTCGCGCTTGTGAATAAAGTGAGGTATCATATCAGCCGCAAGCTGGGAGTGAAGAAAATAAAGGTAGGA
>ENA-OPCH01000138-OPCH01000138.1-human-gut-metagenome-genome-assembly--contig:-NODE-138-length-12969-cov-4.184374_pt1 | contig 12969 bp, 14 predicted proteins | sample MGYA00241250_ERZ501480 | MGnify/ENA primary metagenome ERZ501480 (study PRJEB25962, sample SAMEA2042515) | human gut metagenome | biome: human gut; feature: human-associated habitat; material: faeces... | reverse complement strand
ATTAGCCACGGCTGCAGGTATTGGTATCGGCGCCGATCAGCCAGTGGTAGCAATGATTGGTGATACGTCAACACTTTATGATTTAAACTCTTTAGCCTTATTTAAGAATGTCACTCAACCGACTATTATTTTTGTGATTAATAATAATGGCGGTGCAATCTTTGATATGTTGCCGGTGGATGAAGAGGTGAAAGAGCAATTCTATCGTTTGCCACATAATGGCGATTTCTCTCAAGTCGCCGCAATGTTTGGTTTAAAATATGCTTTACCTTACACCTGGGCAGATTTAAGCTCAGTGTTAAAACAAGCTTATACTCGCCGCCGTGCGACATTAATTGAAATCAAAACAAACCCAAGTGATGGCAGCGCAACCTATAAGCGCTTGATTGAACAAATCAGCCACGCAGTTATTGGTGAATAATTTCTTTCCCCTCTTATATAGAGGGGATTTCTTTATATGGCATTATTATGATGAATCTTGTTTTTCTCCATGGTCTATTAGGCACGAAATCAGATTGGCAAAAAGTCATCGAAAATCTACCGCACTTTCGTTGTCTCTCTCTCGATTTACCGTTTCATGGAGAGAATAAAGCTGTAGCGGTTGAAGATTTTGAGCAAACGGTTCAATTTCTTGAAAGCCAAATACAAAGCCTCATAAAAGATGAACCTTATATCCTTATCGGTTATTCACTTGGTGGGCGAATTGCACAATATTATGCATTGCAGGCTCAAGTGCAAAGAGGCAATTTACAAGCAGTGATTTTAGAAGGCGCGAATTTAGGTTTGCAGTCAGAGCAAGAAAAACAAAGCCGTTTAGTTAATGACAAAATGTGGGCTGAGCGTTTTTTCCATGAAAAGCCTGAAACCGTGTTAGAAGATTGGTATCAACAGCCTGTGTTTTCTCATTTAAATGAACAGCAACGTAAGTCGTTAATTGAAAAGCGAAAAGCTAATTGTGGGGCAAATATTGGTAAGATATTATTAGCAACGAGCCTTGCCAAGCAGCCTGATTTTCGAGAGAAAGTGCGGTCAAGTTTGCTGCCATTTTTTTATTTTTGTGGTGAACAAGATCAGAAGTTCCGTCAAATGGCAGAGGATAATCAACTTGATTTAACGCTTATCCCTCATGCTGGACACAATGCTCATTTAGAAAATTCGACATATTTTGCAAAAAAAATTGAAGATATCGTTTTAAAAATCGCTAATCCTTAAGTCCTAAATAACAAAAAGCTGATGCGTGAACATCAGCTTTTTGTCTTTTAAATGTAGAGGGGGGTTAACTTTCAGCAATCCCCATCGCACAAACGGCGGCAGAACTCCATGCCCATTGGAAATTGTAGCCGCCTAACCAGCCGACAACATCCAATACTTCACCGATAAAATAGAGACCTTTAATCTTTGTCGCTTCCATGGTTTTAGATGAAATCTCATGAGTATCAACTCCACCCATTGTGACTTCAGCCGTGCGGTAGCCTTCAGTGCCATTAGGAATGAATTGCCAATTGTGGATTAAATTCTCTAAATTTTCTAATCGCACTTTACTTAAGTTTGCAATCACTTCGTCTTGAATCAAGCCTTGCTCTAACCAAAGCTCAACTAATTTTTTCGGCAATAAACGACTTAATACAGTCTTTAATTGCAATTTAGGTGAAGATTGACGCAATTCATTCAGGTGATAGCGAATATCTCTATAAGGCAATAAATCTAAATGAATGCTTTCACCCGGTTGCCAATAATTGGATATTTGCAAAATAGCAGGACCAGATAAACCGCGATGGGTGAATAGCATTTGATGAGTAAAGGTTTTGTGCTGATTCGTTGCAGCTACATCTAATGAAACGCCAGAGAGTGCCGAGTAGAATTTGTCACTTTCTCGCCATGTGAAGGGTACAAGGCTTGCACGCGGAGGAATCACATTTAATCCAAACTGTTCTGCAATTTGATAGCCAAAAGGCGAAGCGCCTAAGCCAGGCATGGAGAGCCCACCTGTGGCGATAATTAAATTCTGGCATTGCCATTCAACCGCATTTACCTTTAATTTGAACCGTGCGTTAGGGATATTTTCAATGGACTCAACATCACTCACTTCGCTGCGTAGTTGAATGTGAACACCGTATTTGTCACATTCTGTTCCGAGCATCTTCACAATATCTTCTGCACCGTTATCACAAAATAACTGACCTAATTCTTTTTCATGGTAAGGAATGCCGTACTCATAGACTAAAGCAATGAAGTCCCATTGTGTATAACGTTTTAAGGCGGATTTGACGAAGTGTTTGTTCTGGCTGATATAACGGCCAGACGTAATTTCCATATTGGTGAAATTACAGAATCCACCGCCAGACATTAAAATTTTTCGGCCAATTTTCTTACCGTTATCAAAAATGGTGGCTTGTTTGCCCAGCTTTCCTAACTGTGCAGCACAAAATAAGCCGGCAGCACCGGCTCCAATAATGATATTTTCTGAATAATGAGACATAGCTTATTGTGAGGTTTGTCCTTTTTCAAAATAGTCTATCATTTTGATTCGTTGGATAACAGTACGACGATCCACGGCTGTATTACCTGAATCTAATAATTGTTGCCAATAAGCTTTGGCTTTTTCAGCTTCATGATTTTTAAAGGCTTCAGTTGCCAATAATGTGATTACCGAGATTTCATGTTTATCTTGTTTTAACGCCTCATCCATTATTTGCTGGATTTGTGGTGTGATATTTTGACCTGCTTGATAATAAAGTGCGGTCGCTTTTAAGCCTAAAATAGCGGGTGTTGTGCCTGAAATTTTTTCTGCATTGCTATAGGCGATGAGCGCATGATCAAATTCATCATTTTGCATATAAGCATCACCTAGCTGAGCCCAAAGCTCAGGGTTATTCACATCTTCTCGAATTTTATTTTGAATTTTGAGCACCATATCTTCTTTTTGATGCACCATTGATGTATCTGTTTTTTTATTGGCAAGCTCAACCATCTCTTTTTCGCCTTTTTGAACGCGCTCAAAACGATCAAGGGAGAAGTAATAACTTAAAGGAAGAACTAATAAAATAGCAAAGACCCAAATGGCTGATTTTGTTTCAAATTTGACCGCACTTTTTTCTTCTTTAGGGGCAGTATGAGGTTGATTTTCGAGTTGTTTTGGCTCGCCTTCTGATTTTTTGGTGGAAAACAAAATCAATGCAAAAGCCCCAATTAATAGCAAAATAGGCAATAGCCAGAGTAGTGCCGTATTCCACTGGAAAGGTGGCTTATAGTTCACGAAATTACCAAAACGAGCTGTCATCGTGTCGATAATTTGCTGATTCGTTTTTCCTTCATCCACCATTTTATAGACTTCAATACGTAAGTCATAAGCAATCGGTGAATTAGACTCAACTAAGTTTTGATTCTGACACTGTGGGCAGCGTAAGGATTTTGCCAGTTCAACAGCACGAGTACGATCGGCTTGGTTTTTAAACGCATAGGTATCCACCATTTCTGCGTGAGCAAAAAGGGCAAACGTCAGTAAAAGTGCGGTCAGAAATCGGGTTAATTTTTTCATTTTACTTTTTAGTTAATTCATCAAGTTTTGGTTTGATCTCAGTGAGCCATATTTCGCGATCCATATAGCCAGAATGACGATAACGGATCATGCCGTGCTCATCGACAACATAGGTTTCTGGGGCTCCATCTACGCCCAATTGCATCGCAAATTCACCACGGCTATCGTCAATGGTAAGTATAAATGGATTGCCCATACGTTCGAGCATCGCAATGCCGTTTTGAGGTTTGTCACGATAATCGATGCCCACAATGGGTACTTCTTTTGAAATTTCCATCAAAAGAGGGTGTTCCTGTTGGCAATAGCCACACCAACTTCCCCACACATTAAGTAGAAAAGGTTTCTTTGGAAAATCTCTCGGGCTGACAATTTGACTCGGTTCAAGCAAATTCGCTTGATAGAATTCCGGCACAGGCTTATCAATGAGTGCTGAGGCAATTTGTTTTGGATCTTTGTGTAAGCCAACAAAAAGCAGTAAGCAAACGCTCAATAATAAAATCAGTGGTAAAAACAAAATAAACTTTTTATTCATCACGTTTTCTCTTCAAATTGATGGCTGAACATAATGCGCCAAGTGCCATTAAAATACCCCCGAGCCATAACCAGCGAATAAGCGGTTTGTAATGCAAGCGGAATGTGAATTCACCTTTGCCTAAATTATCGCCCATAACAATGTATAAATCGCCCCAAAAGCCTGCATCTAACCCCACTTCACTCATGGTCATGGTGCGAACATCATAATAACGGCGTTCCGGTACAATTTCAGCGTAAGGTTTGCCTTGTTCTGACACGCTAAAGAAAGCGACTTCGGCGGTAAAGTTTGGCCCAATTTCATTGGAAAAACGATCGTAGTGAAATTCAAATTGACCTAATTGTTGGCTTTGTTGTGGCGCGAGTCGTACACCTAACTCACTGCCAAAGTAACTACTCATCACGGCACCCATTGTGGCAATAGCTACGCCGCAGTGTGCAAGAATCATCCCGAAATAGGCAAGTCTTACTTTTGCCCAATTTTGCCATAAGGTGACGAATAATACCCAAATAGCAAGGGTGAGTAATACATAAGCAAAGAAATGGAAACGTAATGCGCTATCATTTTGCAGCGCATTCCAAATCATGCCATAAGCAATCACTGCAGCAGGAATAAGTAATAACAGGCGTTTGAAAAAGCGTTTTTTGTCTGATTTAAACCAGTTTAAGCAAAGTGTAGCCGCCATCGAAAAAAGCACTAAAGTGAGTAATGGCAAGAAAATACTATTAAAGTAAGGCGCCCCCACAGAAATACTTCCCCAATTCATGGCCTGGAATAGCATTGGATAGAAAGTGCCTAAGAATGTGCTGACGGTTGCCACGGTCAATACGATATTTAAGCCTAAAATTGCCCCTGTTTTAGAAATAAGCGGAAATTTGACCGCACTTTCATTGGTATTTGTGCGTAGGGCAAATAAGCTCAGCGAACCAACAGTTAGTAAGAAGAAAATGAGCAATAATACATAACCGCGAGAACTATCCAAGGCAAAAGCATGAACAGAGGTTAATGCGCCTGAACGGACAATAAATGTGCCTAATACACTGAATGCAAAAGCGAGTAGGGAAAAGAGTGTTGTCCAGTAGCTAAACATCCCTTGTTTTTCAGTCACCATCAAGCTGTGTAAAAGTGCAAGTCCCAATAACCATGGCATAAGCGAGGCATTTTCTACAGGGTCCCAGAACCACCAGCCACCCCAACCGAGTTCATAATACGCCCACCAAGAACCGAGCACGATCCCGAGTGTTAAAAATACCCAAGCAGCGATCGTCCAAGGGCGAGACCATCTTGCCCAAGCGGAGTCTAATTTTCCTGTCATTAATGAGGCGATCGCAAAGGCAAAAGCCACAGAAAAACCAACATATCCCATATAAAGCAATGGAGGATGGAAAATTAAGCCCACATCTTGCAACATTGGGTTGAGTTCTCTGCCATCTACTGGGAAGTCAGGGAATGTACGGGTAAATGGATTTGAGGTAAATAATACGAAGAGTAAAAAGCCGATGCTAATAATCCCCATAATACCTAATACACGAGCTACTGCTTCCTGTGGCAAGTGTTTGCTAAATAAGGCTACAGCTGCACCCCAAAGTGTTAATAACCAAATCCAAAGTAATAATGAACCCTCATGTGAACCCCAAACTGCAGATAAACGATAATAAATCGGCAAGCTGCTGTTAGAGTTATTTACCACATATTGCACACTGAAATCATTAACAGCAAACAGATAGAATAATGCTGCAAAAGCAATGGTTAAGCTGAAAAATAAACCATAAGTCATTGGACGAGCCAATGACATAAGTTGAAGATGACCTTTTTCAGCCCCCCATAATGGGAGAATGGCTAAAAAGAATGAAACGGCAAGGCTTAAAGCAAGCGCATAATTTCCTAATTCAGCAATCATTAGCGACCTTCTTGCGATTTTTGCTGGGTTTCTTTATAACGACGATCGGCTTCACTCTCGCCTTTTAGTTCTGCCCCCATTGGTTTATGCATTTTCTGCATTTTCTCACCTAATTCTGGCGGCACATAATTTTCATCATGTTTAGCAAGCACTTCTGTTGCTTCTAATAAGGTTGGTTCTTTTAACACGCCTTGCGCAACAATACCCTGTCCCTCACGGAAAAGATCCGGCAGAATACCTTCGTATTCAACTGTAATTGATGGACCAATATCATTCACATCAAAGCGAACTTTGAGACTTTTCGGATCTCGACTAACAGAGCCTTCAACCACCATACCACCAACACGAATACGTTGCCCAACTTCAGGTTTTTGATCAGGATTTCCGTCTTTCCCTTCTACAACTTCCGAAGGGGTATAAAATAAATCAATATTTTGGCGAAGCGCATAAAGCACCAAACCTGTCGCAATCGAAATACCTAAAATCACAAAGATGATGATCGAGAGTCTTGATTTACGTCTTGGATTCATAGCGTATTCCCTTTATTTGCTTGGTTTAAACGAGCTTCACGTTGTTGCTCGCGTAACACTTCTTTTAATACTGCTTTACGACCCTTGACGCTTTGTATCGCCAAAATGATCATTGCCACAAGGCTAATGCCATAGGAAAGCCACACATAAAAACCGTAGCCTCCCATATTGATAAAATCACTCCAACTTTGGAAAAACATTTTCCGCTCCCTAAAATAAAAATAAAAAACTATTTCAGCTTACTTGCTAACTCTTTTACCCATGGACGTTTACTGTCTTCTTTTAGCAATTCAACGCGGTAACGCACAAGCGTAAACCAAATGGATAAAAATAAAAATCCAAAAATACATAAAATCAGTGGAATTAACATCGGCGTTGCAATAGACGGTTTTTCAAACTTCGTGATACTGGCCCCTTGATGTAAAGTATTCCACCACTCTACGGAAAAGTGAATGATTGGTAAATTCACCACACCAACAATACACAAGATACCAGCTGATTTTGCGCCCACCGCACGATCAGAAAATGCAGAATAAAGGGCTAATACACCGATATATAAGAAGAAAAGAATGAGTTCTGCGGTTAAACGCGCATCCCACACCCACCAGGTTCCCCACATTGGTTTACCCCAAATTGCGCCAGTGACCAGCGCGATAAAGGTAAACATCGCACCAATTGGTGCCATGGCAACCATCGAAAGGTGTGCGGCTTTAATCTGCCAAACTAACGCAATAATCGCTGCAATCGCCATCGAACCATACACGCCCATTGACCAAATCGCCGCTGGCACATGCACATACATAATTCGGAAACTATTGCCTTGTTGATAATCAGCCGGAGCATAAGCTAAGCCCCACACAATACCAACAGCCAATAATAAAACCGCAATCGCACCAAAAAATGGGCTTAATTTACCACATAAATGATATTGGGTTTCATGTTTTGCGTAAGGATGTAACCACTTCCACATAAAAGATCCTTAATTCCAAAAAATAAAAAACAGTTAAAAATCTGACCGCACTTTCACCGCAATAGTGATTAATTATCTAAACTAATTCGTAGTGCCGCGGCAATCGCAAAAGGCGACAACGTTATCGCGCCAGCCAAAATTGCACCTAAAATAGCAAGCTGTCCACCATAAGGGAGATTTAACGCGGCGGCATCTAAAATTGCTGAAGCAAAAATTAAAACCGGAATAAATAATGGTACCACAAGTAAACTCAGCAATACGCCACCTTTACGTAATCCTACCGTCAATGCCACGCCAATTGCGCCAATGCAGCTTAAAATCGGTGTACCCACTAAGAGTGTAAGCACCAATGCCCACCAAATATTCACTTCCAACGAAAGCAATAAAGCCGCAATAGGTGAAAGTAAAATCAACGGCAAACCTGTTAATAACCAGTGCGCAACAACTTTTGCAAGTGCCGTTAGCGCTAAAGGTTGAGCCGTAAGCATCAATTGTTCTAAAGAACCATCAATAAAGTCATCTCGGAATAAGCGTTCAAAAGACAGCAACGCAGAAAGCAATGCCGCTACCCAAGCAACCCCGGGTGCAATACGAGAAAGTAACTTAGGATCCGGTCCAATCACCAATGGAAACAGCGTGATCACGATCAAAAAGAACCAAAGTGGGTTCAATATTTCCGCTTGTTTACGGGTCGCAATCTTCAGCTCACGCTTTATAATCTGTAAAAATATCATAAAAATCTAAGAGTTATATTTATAATCAGCAAGATTGATTTTTTTCAATAACGTACTTGGTACTTCTTGGTGGCTCGTTAAAATCACCATTCCACCTTTTTTAGCATGATTTTCAAAAAGTGCGGTCAAAACTTCAACCCCTTTTTTGTCTATTGCTGTAAAAGGTTCATCCAAAATCCAAAGAGGTGCTTCTGAGATCCATAATCTCGCCAAGGCAATGCGCTTTTGCTGACCAGCTGAAAGTTGGGCAGCCGGTAAATCTTCACGTCCAAGTAAACCTACTGTTTCAAGTACATCCCATAAAATATCGGTGCCTTGCTGGCTTTGACTAATCTGCTGATAAAATTTTAAATTTTCCCATGCCGTTAATTCAGGCTTTACGCCAGAATGGTGGCCGAGATAAAGTAGCTGATGATGGTATTCTTCGCGTTGTTTTGTAATCTCGTCTGAATTCCACCGCACTTTACCTTCTACAGGCTGTGCAAGACCAGCTAAAATCCGTAATAAACTTGTTTTGCCGATACCATTGTGCCCTTCAATTTGCACGAAATCACCGCTTTGAAATTGCAGTGAAAGATCAGTGAACAATACACGATCGCCCCGTTGGCACGCCAATTGTTCTAATTGAAGTTGATGAGCAGGAAACATAGTCTCAGCCTTAAAAATAAAATCTTCTGAAAAATCAGCGGGTATTCTACCACAAGGGGAAATTTTGACGAGATTTTAAGGGCTAAAAGGTATAACTATTTAGGCGTAGATCGGTGTGTTTATTGATTTAAAACAAATTAAGCTTTTCTAGTCTATTCATCGGATAATCAAATAATTAAAAGATTTACTGATCTAAATCAAATTTTCTGCTACTATTTAGTTACTTTTTGATGTTGTTTTATCAAAAAAATTACCTTAACTTTATTTAAAAAAGGAACATATTATGTCTTATACTCTACCTGAATTAGGTTACGCTTATGATGCGTTAGAACCACATTTTGATGCACAAACAATGGAAATTCACCACTCTAAACACCACCAAGCTTATGTAAACAATGCAAACGCGGTGTTAGAAACTTTACCTGCTGAATTTTCTGAAATGTGTGCAGGTCAATTAATCAGCCAATTAGACAAAATCCCAGCTGAAAAACGTACTGCATTACGTAACAACGCAGGCGGTCACGCAAACCACAGCTTATTCTGGAAATCATTGAAAAAAGGCACTACTTTACAAGGTGATTTAAAAGCAGCTATCGAACGTGATTTCGGTTCTGTAGAAAACTTCAAAGCTGAATTTGAAAAAGCTGCAGCGACTCGTTTCGGTTCTGGTTGGGCATGGTTAGTAATTAACCAAGGTAAATTATCTGTTGTTTCTACCGCAAACCAAGATTCTCCATTAATGGGTAAAGAAATCGCAGGTTGTGAAGGTTTCCCGCTTTTAGGTTTAGACGTTTGGGAACACGCTTACTACTTGAAATTCCAAAACCGTCGTCCAGACTACATCAAAGAATTCTGGAACGTAGTAAACTGGGATTTCGTTGCGGAGCGTTTAGCTAAAAAATTAGCAGATTGCGGATGTGCAGCTAAATAATAGCTTCTCAAAATATATAAAAAATCGCCTATTTTTAGGCGATTTTTTTATTGGTTAAATCCAACGTCTGACTTTTTTCTTATAAGCCAAATAAGACTCACCAAACTTCTTCTCTAGCCAGTATTCTTCAGGTTTAATTTGCCATTGTGTGATGAAGTAAATAAACAGAAAAACACCGAGAAAACTGACCGCACTTTGCAAATAAACCGCCCATGCCACTAACAAACCCGCTAAGCTTAAATACATGGGGTTACGGCTAAAACGATAAATACCATTTACCACAAATACATTACTTTTTTCTAAGTGAATAGGATGGATATTCGCTTTACTTTTATAAAATTGCCAAAGGCTGAAAAAAGCGATGGCAGAAGAAAGCGATATAATCAAATAAACTGCTAATACATTAATTTCTAGCGGATAAGGATTAGGCAAATATGCCATGATAAGTGCACAGCCAATAAAAATGACGGGGGGCGGCACAATAGGTTTCTGAATCATAAGATCAAAAATCCAATAAAAAAGCCCGAGCAATTCGGGCTAATTAAAATATTACAGATTATTTAATTTCATCTGCGCCATTTGTTTTTCTAACGGGTTACCGCTTTTTTGTGCATTCTCAAAGCTTGCTTTAGCACCATTCACATCACCTTTTGCGACTTGAATATCGCCCGCTAAAAGATCTTTACGTGCACTAAAACCTTGGTTTTTCACTTGATTTAGACTTGCTAATGCTGCATCAAATTGACCTTGTTGGAATTGCACGGCAGACAAACGAAGCGCTGCAAGAGAAGTTAAGATATCATCTTGTGATTGAGCAATCGCTTGTTTTAAGCTATTTTCAGCAGAGGCGTAATCTTGTTTTGCAACAAAACCTTTTGCTTCATCTAATAAGCTAAATACCGCATAGCTGGTTTTATCATGCGCTTTCACAAATTCAGCCACTTTAGCTTGTTGTGCTGCGGCATCTTTGTTTGTGGTATAAACTAAGGCATCATATTCAGCAGACGCTTGCATGATTTGATTGGCTTGATAAGACTGCCAATAACGCCAGCCCAACATCCCGCCTACACCAAGAATAAAAGCGGCAATAATGGTTTTGCCATTGTCTTTCCACCATTCTTTTAACTGGTTCAGTTCTTGTTCTTCTTCAATGGTATATGCCATTTTCCTATCCTTCTAAAATTAAAATTGGGCTTTCACGTGTTCAATCAAATTGTCCACATCAATGGTTTGCTGCTCTGCTGCGCCAAGTAAGTGTTTTACCACAACTTGATTATTTTGCACTTCACTTTCACCAAGTACAAGGGCTAGAGTCGCACCAGACTTATCTGCGCGTTTAAATTGTTTTTTAAAGTTACCGCCGCTGCAATGCAACATTGTGCTTAAGTGCGGTAATTCTGAGCGAAGTTTTTCAGCGAGTTGGAATGCGGCTAATGTTGTACCTTCACCTTGATAAACAACGTAAATATCTACCGCACTTTTTACCGGAATCGATTTATTCACTTCTTGAACGAGCAACACTAAACGCTCTAAGCCCATTGCGAAACCAACACCACTTGTTGCGTGGCCACCAAGTTGTTCAACTAAGCCGTCATAGCGTCCACCACCACATACGGTCCCTTGCGCACCTAATGCTGATGTCACCCATTCAAATACGGTTTTATTATAATAGTCTAAACCACGAACCAATTTTGGATTAATTTCATATTGAATACCAACCGCATCTAATAGACCGCATAACTGCGCAAAATGCTCGCGACTTTCATCATCTAAATAATCCAATAATTTTGGCGCGCCGTCCAATACATCTTGTAATGCTTGATTTTTAGTATCCAAAATACGTAATGGATTTTTTACAAGACGTTCTTTCTCTTCTTCGCTCATTAAATCTTGGTGATTTTCTAAGAAGGCCACTAATGCAGAACGATAGTTTGCACGTGCTTCTAATGAACCAATCGAATTTAATTGAAGAGAAACATGTTGATCAATACCTAATGCTTTCCATAAACGTGCCGTTAAAATAATTAACTCCGCATCAATTTCAGGGGTTGCGATACCAAATACTTCGACACCCGCTTGATGGAATTGACGGTAACGACCTTTTTGTGGACGTTCATGGCGGAACATTGGCCCCATATACCATAAACGTTGTTCATTGTTGTAAATCCAACCGTGTTCAATCGCAGCACGCACGCATCCTGCCGTACCTTCTGGACGAAGTGTTAATTGTTCATCATTATCCCAGAATGTGTACATTTCTTTTGAGACAACATCTGTGACTTCACCAATTGCACGAGCAAATAATGGCGTACTTTCCACGATTGGCATACGCACTTCTGAATAGCCGTAGCTACTTAAAATTTGGCGAACCTGCCCTTCAATCCATTGCCAAAGTGGAGATTCAGTTGGGGAACAGTCATTCATCCCACGAATTGCTTGAATATTTTTTGCCACGAGTTTTCCTTAAATAATTCGATTTTTTGGATCTTGTTGTGCAACTTTGGCACGAATTTTTGCTTCTAATTGGTCAATAATCGCGTCGTTATCAAAACGTTCTTTTTGACGCTCGCCATCTAAATAATAGCCACTTTTCTTATTACCACCAGTAACACCTAGGTCTGACACTAATGCTTCACCAGGGCCATTTACCACACAACCGATAATAGACACATCCATTGGGGTAATAATATCTTCTAAACGTTGTTCCAGTGCATTCACCGTGCCGATCACATCAAACTCTTGACGAGAGCAAGTTGGGCAAGCAATAAAGTTAATCCCGCGAGAACGAATACGTAACGATTTCAAAATATCAAAACCAACTTTGATTTCTTCTACAGGATCGGCGGCTAAAGAGACACGCAAGGTATCACCAATGCCTTCCGCCAACAGCATACCTAAACCAATCGCTGATTTCACAGAGCCCGCACGTGCGCCACCGGCTTCCGTAATGCCTAAATGCAACGGCTGTTTAATGGCTTTTGCCAATAAACGGTAAGATTCCACCGCAAGGAAGACATCTGATGCTTTTACGCTCACTTTAAATTGATCGAAGTTTAAACGATCTAAAATCTCAACATGGCGTAACGCTGATTCTAATAAGGCTTCTGGTGTTGGCTCACCAAATTTCTCTTGAATATCTTTTTCTAATGAGCCAGCATTGACACCGATACGGATAGGGATATTTTT
>ENA-OPCH01000120-OPCH01000120.1-human-gut-metagenome-genome-assembly--contig:-NODE-120-length-14053-cov-3.572153_pt1 | contig 14053 bp, 9 predicted proteins | sample MGYA00241250_ERZ501480 | MGnify/ENA primary metagenome ERZ501480 (study PRJEB25962, sample SAMEA2042515) | human gut metagenome | biome: human gut; feature: human-associated habitat; material: faeces... | reverse complement strand
ATGAGGTTAATTGATTTTAAAATGGAGTGTTTTATATGATTTGGAGGGGCTTTTTTTTAGGATATAAAAAAGCCCTTTCAAAAAGGTGAAAGGGCAAAATATTTGGAGTCATACTATGAGTTGTTGAATTAACAAATCAGGTATGGGATGTATTATAGTGCATTCTTTAACAAATGCAACAAATTTTTAACAATTAATTGTGTGGATTGCGCGTGTTGGTGTTGACCAAGTTACGCATCAACAATGCATAATCAAGTTGGATGTCTTGTGGCACATCTAAAAAGACAAAATGGCCATCGCCAAGTGCGGCTTCCACATTTTCGTTTTTGCGATTGAGCATTTTTTCAATTTTAAAGACGATGTTGCCTTGTGGGGTCATCATTTCCACTTCATCACCAAGTAAGAATTTATTTTTTACTGCCACTTCAGCCATGCCTTGTTCATTACGTTTACCGGTAAATTCACCGACAAATTGTTGGCGTTCAGAGATAGAGTAGCCATATTCGTAATTTTGGTATTCATCGTGCGTATGGCGACGTAAGAAACCTTCGGTATAACCACGATGAGCAAGGGATTCCAACGTATCCATTAAGCTTTCATCAAATGGTTTGCCCGCAGCCGCGTCATCAATGGCTTTGCGGTAAACTTGTGCCGTTCTAGCGCAGTAATAGAATGATTTAGTACGACCTTCGATTTTTAAAGAATGGACGCCAAGTGCGGTCAATTTTTCCACGTGTTGTACGGCACGCAGATCTTTTGAGTTCATAAAGTAAGTGCCGTGTTCATCTTCAAACGCGGTCATTTGCTCATCAGGCTTTTGTGATTCGGTGTAAAGGAAGACTTTATCCGTTACTGCGCCTTCACCCAAGGTTGGCGCCACATTTTTCACTTCGATTTGTTGAGCGGGATCGATTTTTGGCACGATGTTGCCTACTTCATCCGTGGTGCCTTCTTCCATTTTGTATTCCCAGCGGCAAGCATTGGTACAAGTGCCTTGGTTTGGGTCGCGTTTGTTGATATAGCCAGAAAGTAAGCAACGACCGGAGTACGCCATACATAACGCACCGTGTACGAAAATTTCGAGTTCGATATCGGGCACATGTTGGCGAATTTCAGCGATCTCTTCAATGGATAATTCGCGCGATAAAATCACACGAGTTAATCCCATTTGTTTCCAGAATTTTACCGTTGCCCAGTTTACGGCGTTCGCTTGTACAGAAAGGTGAATATCAATATCCGGGAAGTTTTCACGCACCAACATGATTAAGCCTGGGTCAGACATAATTAAGGCATCAGGGCCCATGTCGATCACAGGTTGTAAATCTTTGATAAAGGTTTTGAGTTTGGAGTTATGCGGTGCAATGTTCACGACCACATAGAATTTTTTGCCAAGCGCATGGGCTTCATCGATGCCGATTTTTAAATTGGCGTGATTAAATTCATTGTTACGTACACGTAAGCTGTAACGTGGTTGGCCTGCATAAACGGCATCTGCACCATACGCAAAGGCGTAGCGCATGTTTTTAAGGGAGCCCGCAGGGGAGAGTAATTCAGGTTTAAATGGGGTTGTCATAATGTTCTCTTGTCTGATTTCAGGTCAGTAGCTTGCTTTTGGCAAGCCGTATTAAAGGCCTGTATTTTAGGCGGATTTAGGGATTTGTAAAGTAAAAGTGCGGTTGGTTTTTCGATTGTTTTTTAGGCTAGAAATAAAAAAGGCGAACTATTCGTTCGCCTTATCAAAATTGTATTTAATTAAATCGCCCAGCCGCCAGCATAGAATGCGACAAGGACAATGGCGATGATAATTGTGCCGATGTTGAGTTTTTTCACATCACCACTCACGATACGACCAATCACTAATGCCGCAAAGCCAAGCATGATACCGGTTACGATGTTTGCCGTTAACACGATGAATACCGCGCAAACTAAGCCGCTCATTGCGCCCACGAAATCATCGAAGTCTAATTTGCTCACATTGCTTAACATTAATAAGCCCACATACATTAACGCCGGTGCAGTTGCGTAACCTGGCACTAAGAATGCAAGTGGTTGGAAGAATAACATTAATAAGAATAATACGCCGACCACGATAGCGGTGATACCCGTTTTACCGCCTGCGGCTGTACCTGCTGCTGATTCGATATAAACGGCGGCTGGCGCAGTACCAAATAAACCTGAGAATAAGCTACTTACGGAGTCAGAGGTTAAGGCTTTACCACCATTGATGATTTGTCCGTCTTTGTCTAATAAGTCTGCTTGACCTGCAACGGCGCGAATAGTACCCGTTGCATCAAATACCGCTGTCATCACTAAAGCAAAGACAATCGGTAAAATGGCAGGTTGTAATGCACCTTGGAGATCTAATTGTAAGAAAAGTGAGTTTTCACCAAAGGTTGGCATTTTGAAGATTTGGCCATTGAATGTTACGTTTGGATCGAAGATTAAACCGACGATAGTAATCGCGATGATGACCCATAAAATCCCGCCTTTCACTTTCATTTTTTCTAAGCCGATAATGAATGCAAGACCGATTAAAGACATCATTACTGGGAACGAGGTGAAATCGCCTAATTTAACCGGTAAACCCGCTTGGTTGCCGACCACTAAGCCTACGCCATTTGCGGCGATTAAAAGTAAGAATAAGCCGATCCCGATCCCTGCACCATGCGCGATACTTGATGGCAGGTTACGTAAGATCCATGAACGAATACCTGTTGCAGAAATTAAGGTGAACACCAAACCCATGAGGAATACCGCACCTAATGCCACAGGAATAGAAACATGTTGACCAATCACTAAGCTAAATGCGGTGAAAGCAGTTAATGAAATGGCACAGCCGATCGCCATTGGCGCATTTGCCCAAAAGCCGATTAAAATCGAACCAAGACCAGCTACTAAACAGGTTGCAATAAACACTGATTCAGCCGGAAAGCCTGCATCACCAAGCATTTTAGGCACAACAATCACGGAATACACCATGGCTAAGAAGGTGGTTAAACCCGCGATGATTTCTTGACGAACCGTTGAACCGCGTTTGCTGAGTTCAAAGGTTTTTTCTAAACTTGACATAAAGTCCCCTAGGTTAATAATCAAAAAAAGACGTGCTATTTTATAGCAAATTATTTAAAAGTAAACGTTTGCGTAATTGTTTTATAGAAGTTTGATAGGAAAGTGCGGTCAGTTTTGAGGATGTTTTTCCCATATTTTTTTATCGGCTAAAAACTGCTATACTCTGAGAGTTTTTAACGTAATCAAAAAAGGAAAAACAATGGCTGATTTTAATCAAATTTTAACGCCAGGCGATGTAGATGCTGGCATTATCAATGTGGTAAATGAAATTCCAGAAGGTAGCTGCCACAAAATCGAATGGAACCGTAAAGTTGCAGCGTTCCAATTAGACCGTGTTGAGCCAGCGATCTTCGCAAAACCAACTAACTATGGTTTCATTCCACAAACTTTAGACGAAGATGGCGATGAGTTAGATGTTTTATTATTAACTCGCCAACCACTTGCAACAGGTGTATTCCTTGAAGCAAAAGTAATCGGTGTGATGAAATTCGTTGATGATGGCGAAGTGGACGATAAAATCGTTTGTGTGCCAGCAGATGACCGCGATACCGGCAATGCATACAACAGCCTTGCAGATGTACCAGCGCAATTAATCAAACAAATTGAATTCCACTTCAACAACTACAAAGCATTGAAAAAACCAGGTTCAACAAAAGTGACTCACTGGGGCGATGTAGAAGAAGCGAAAGAAGTGATTCGTGAATCAATCAAACGTTGGAATGAACGTTAATTTTTCATGTTAATGAATTAAAAAGGCATCAGATTGATGCCTTTTGTTTTTATAGATAAATAAAAGTACAATTAAAATGAGCTACATATACTCCTAGAATTCGTATGTTTTTAACCGTACCCGTAATGAGATTGACCTGAAAAGTAGAATATCGTTGTGGAGAAAGCTTAACGGACAAAGAAGAAATGGAGTTAGAGATTTAATATAAACAAGAAAAAATAAAGGATTAGGTAAAGAGAGTAACCACTAATGAATAAAATTCTTCAAATTATTATTCTTTTAATACTGATATTTTTATGTTGTTTTTTTGTATTTTCATTAGGTTTAATAATATTTTCATTTGTTATGAATGGAGGTTCTATTTCTTTAGATGAAACAATGGAAATAATAGTTTTTTGCTTTAAATTGTTTTCATTAGGTTCTCCTTTGATATTATTATCAATATTTATTTCAAATAGAATTAGGAAATAGAATTTTAGAGGTGTTTAAAAAACATGATCTGAAAAGAAACATCAATATCGTAGTTTTTTAGATTTCTAGAAGATAGGGAGGTCGAATCTTCCTAGCATAATAATTAAATACTGAAGTACAAAGTGCGGTCAATTTTCAAAGAGTTCTAAAACTTCTTGAAAACTGATCGCACTTTTTGTCTTATTGAATATCGTTAAAATGAGAAGCGTAGTTCTGCATTAACATTATTCGCTTTCGTATCGTGGTTATAAGCACCTTGATAGCCGACTTTCATACTCAATACTGGTGTAAATTGAGCTTGTAGTGCCACACCTGTCGTGACGACATTTTTCAATTCTTTACCATAAAGATTTGCTACACCTTGATTATTGATAACTAAGCTGCCTTCAGCGGCTTTATCTTTATGGAAACGATGATAAGCCACATCACCTAATAGATTTAATTGAACGCCACCAATTGCAAATGGAATGGATGGACGTAAACCTACAGAGGTGACGATTAAATCACGATTGTTGTCTTTTAACTGCACTTCGCCTTTTGTCACACCTTTATTTTTGATGTGCATATAGCTTACGCCGGCATAAGGTTCAATCGCAAAATGTTCGCCTTTTAAGCCTGTGTAGGCAAGTTCAGCAAAGACATTTTGTGTTTGGCTATGGGTTTTCATCCCTTGTGCAAATTCAGCACGTTGTTCGTGTTTACCCCAGCTTTGAATAAAACCAATTTTCGGTGTTAATACGTTGAAACGATGTTCTGCCGTTAAACCTAAATGCACAGCACGATCTTTCGAAGTGCGGTCAATTTTGTGGCTATTTTGTGTTGAACCAACAAATACACCTAAATGTTTGTTTGTATCAATGGTTGCATCAATACCCACAAGTTGATTGTACGCACGGCTGCTTAAACTATCCGTGCTAAAGTGGGTGAAGGTGCCACTTGTCCAAATTTGTGTACCTGCATTAAGTTGAGCTCTTACTGCACCTGGTTGAGCAAGTTGCTGACGAAGCAATAAGCCATTTAACACATTGTGTTGTTCGGCAGCGAGATCTTCATCATAGCTTAAACGAGCAAAGGCTTGTTGAGCATTCTCTTTTGTTCCCCAAATGAGGCTTTGATAAGCCGGGCTGTTTGTTGTTGCATCCAAGGCATTAGCGATAGCCACTTCGTTTTCAGTGGTTGCTGCAGATGAAAGGGCTTTTTTCTGAACGGTTACTTTCAGCGTATTTGCATTACTTTCATTTTTAACGGCAAAGAAATCATAAGTGCGAGGTGTTTCAACTACCGCATTTTCAGCCCCCACAAATGAGCCAGTACCTTGTACCGACACCGCTTTTTGTGGATTTTGTTGTAATTGAGGCAGAATTTCTTCGTCAAATTTATTTGGCACTAAAACAGAACCGTCTGCAAAGGTTGCATTGACGTTAGCAATACCATTATTCAGTAAGAAACGACCGCCTTTTTCCACTGTTGCAGTGACTGTTTTCGCAGTACTGGTTAAGGTTTCGGTAACAAATCCATTCTCACTTGGTTTAGTGACTTCCGCTTTCGGTAACACTTCCAATGTTGCACCTTGTTTTACGATGACTTGTTGTGCCGAACCAAGGGATTGATTTAACCCTGAAAGCTGACCTTCATTTACAGTAATTGCACCGGTGAAGCTGTTATTACCGGTGAGGGTTAAGGTGCCAGCCCCATTTTTAGTTAATGCGCCGACATAGCCTTGTGCGGCACGTTCATTACGAGCCACTTCACGTGCTAAACCTACTTGATATTCCGCTTTTTCTTCTGCTGTTGCGCCCGCACGATTTTGCATTAACGCTTGTAATTCTGCTTTGCGTGTTGTCCAAGTGGCGGCTTCAGCTTGATCTTCGACTTGACGTGCTTTGATGGCTTTATCGCTAATATCATTTGACCAAACATCATTTTGATTGAGGTTGATTTTTACGTTTCCTAAGAATTGACCTGGGCCAAACATGGCTTTGCCAAGATCTAAAATCCCCCAACCCCAAACGTTACTCGGTACACCTTGTTCAGTTTTCCAACGTTCTAACGGTTTACCTTCAAGCCCTTTACGAAGCGTGGTTTGTCTTGCTGTGGTTAGCATGACATCACGCGCTTGATCGGTTGTCATGTATGGATAGCGAGAAAGAATGACACCTAATGCACCACTTACGTGTGGGGCAGCCATTGAAGTACCACCAGCTGATTTGTAAATAGGGTCACCATAAGTATTGTTGTCTTGTAATTGAATGTAGGAGGAATAGATGTTGGCGGATGGCGCTGCAATCGTCCACCATTTTGAATGGCCGGCGAGGTTAAATTCTTGAATATCTGCGCCTGCTTTTTCATCACTCACATCGTCATTTGAGTCATTCGGATAGCCTTCACCACCGACTTGCCCGGTGACGTTTACCCAGTATTTTTCTGCATCAGGTCTGAAATAAGGCAACATGGCACGCGTAAAGGATTCCGCCATCATACTACGGTTACCCGCTGTAAAGACTTGAATCACTTGTTTATTTTTTGCCACTTCATAAGCCGCATCAACAAAGTTTTTCTCACCACTGGTGACAAATTGATAATAAGCTTTTTCAGCTTCGCCTAAGTTACTTAAATAAATATGTGCCGCAGGACTGGAAATTGGCTCAGGTGCTTTGGGTACATCATAATATTGCACGCCATATTCAGGCACATCACGCCAATCATATTTTGGTTTATAGCCTAAGGCACCAGCAAAGGATGAATTGACACGACGGTTTGAACCCCAACTGTTATTAATCACTTTTGCACCGGCATCTGCTAGGGCAGAGTAGCCTTGCAAGAAGAAATCATAATCTTGGTTTGGACCATAGGTCATGTTGTCGTTACCACCGGTATTGGCAGAATACAGATTAGCGCCGAATGCTACACCATGCATCTCGTTGCCATCACGCGTTGCCGCCATTGTACCGCCAACGTGCGTACCGTGTGCATCATTGGTATATTTATGCCATGCCCCGTCAATATTGAAGGCTTCACCTTTAGTAAATACGCCATTATCTGTTTTATCAAAATTACGTTTGCCGTTTTTTACGGGTTCATTTTTATTAATTGGACCATTTCCCACCGATGCATCGGGATAACGCATGCCATCTTTACTATAAGTCCCTTCTGTTTTTACAACGTGGATTCGACCATCTTGAAATTCAGGGTGGTTTAATAGCACGCCCGAATCCATCACGCCGATTTTTACGCCTGAACCATTAAAGCCAAGAGCATAAGCCGTGGAGGCATTCATTGAGGTTAAGCCCCAGTCTTTGAGGTATTCAGCGCTTTCCCAGCTTTTGGTATTACCGGCTTGGCCTTGTTCAGAATAAGCAGCTGCATTGGCGGCATACCAACCAACGAGTAATGCGAGTGCGGTTTTTTGAAGTGTTTGAGGTTTCATGTTGTCTTCCTTTATCTTTTCGATTTTCGCAGGCTATTATTCGCCTCATCGAGAGGGGCTTCAATGACCCAAATCAAATTCCTATAGAAAAATGTTTATTCTGTGACAACGATCACACCAAAGTGCGGTCAAAAGAGGGGATAAATTTATGTATCGTAGAAATCAATGTTATAATTTGCGAACAAAATGATTAAGGAGTAACTCATGACTATTTTAGTAACGGGTGGCGCAGGCTATATCGGTTCACACACCGTAGTGGAATTATTAAATGCAAATAAAGAAGTGGTGGTATTGGATAATTTATGCAATTCCTCCCCAAAATCTTTAGAACGTGTGAAAGAAATTACTGGCAAAGACGTGAAATTTTATGAAGGCGATATTTTAGATCGTGCTTTATTACAAAAAATCTTTGCTGAAAACAGCATTCAATCGGTCATCCATTTTGCGGGTTTAAAAGCTGTGGGTGAAAGTGTTCAAAAGCCAGCTGAATACTATATGAATAACGTATCAGGCACGATTGTTTTGATTCAAGAAATGAAAAAAGCAGGCGTGTGGAACTTTGTATTTAGTTCATCTGCAACGGTTTATGGTGATCCAGAAATTATTCCAATTACAGAAGACTGCAAAGTGGGGGGGACGACCAACCCTTACGGTACATCTAAATACATGGTGGAACAAATTCTGACTGATGTTGCGAAAGCTGAACCGCAATTTAGTATGACAATCTTACGTTATTTCAACCCTGTGGGCGCTCACGCAAGCGGCTTGATTGGTGAAGATCCAAATGGCATTCCAAATAATCTATTGCCTTACATCAGCCAAGTTGCGATCGGTAAATTACCACAACTTTCCGTATTTGGTAGCGATTATGGTACTCATGACGGCACAGGTGTTCGTGATTATATCCATGTGGTGGATTTAGCGATTGGTCACTTAAAAGCATTAAATCGCCATGAAAATGATGCAGGTTTACACATTTATAACTTAGGTACAGGTACGGGTTATTCTGTGCTTGATATGGTGAAAGCGTTTGAACAAGCAAACAATATCGAAATTCCATATCGTCTTGTCGCACGTCGCCCTGGTGATATTGCAACATGCTATTCAGATCCAAGTCTTGCAGCAAAAGAGTTAAATTGGACAGCTGAACGTGGTCTTGAGCAAATGATGAAAGACACTTGGAATTGGCAAAAAAATAATCCGAAAGGATACAGAGATTAATCTCATCATTGTTGGGCGGAGCATCATTCCGCCCTTAATATTTTAATCAGATAAAACACGCTCAAAAATAACCGCACTTTATGTCAGAACAATCCCTTTCTAGTCAAATATTTACCCGCAAAATGCTGATCTGTGTCTTTACTGGATTTAGTTCGGGTTTACCACTTTTCGTGTTATCGCAAATGTTGCCAGTGTGGCTGACAGATAAGAAACTTTCCGTTGAATTAATCGGTGCTTTGACAGGGGTGATGGTGCCATACGGTTTAAAATTTTTATGGGCACCGTTATTAGACCGCTATTTCCCGCATTTTTTAGGGCGTCGTCGTAGTTGGTTATTGATTTCTCAAGTGATTTTGCTGATTTCCCTTTATGCGATTAGTCAGTTTGATCCTGTGGCACAGTTGGGAACAGTGGCTAAAATTGCCACATTTATTGCCTTTGTATCTGCGACACAAGATATTGTGCTTGATGCTTATCGCCGTGAAATTTTGACCGATAATGAATTAGGATTGGGAAACACCATCCATATCAATGCTTATCGTGTTGCAGGTTTAATTCCTGGGGGGCTCTCGCTTTATTTAGCGACGATTCATCCATGGGAAACCGTCTTTTTATTGACCGCACTTTGTATGCTAGCGGGCATATTTATGACGCTCTTTTTAGCGAAAGAACCAAACATTGCACAGGTCGATCGTGATCAACCTTTCTATATGGTGTTTTGGATACCCTTGAAAGAGTTCTTCCAACGCAAAGGCGTCGCCCAAGCCATCGGTTTTTTACTCTTTTTGTTCTTGTATAAATTTGGCGATTCATTTGCTACTACGTTACAAACGAAATTCGTCTATGACATGGGCTTTGAAAAAGAGCATATTGCGTTGGTGGTAAAAAGTACCTCTCTTTGGGCAAGTATCTCAGCCGGTCTCGTCGGTGGCGTGATTATGTTACGCTTAGGCATTAACCGCGCATTATGGGTATTTGGTTTTATCCAATTGATTACTATTGGTGGATTTATTTGGTTAGCTGCATTTGGGCATTTTGACCATATCGGTGCAGCAGAACTTTGGAAATTAGGTTTCGTGATTGCGGGTGAATATATCGGTGTCGGTCTCGGTACTGCTGCCTTTGTCGCCTTTATGGCTCGCGAAACGAATCCGCTTTATACAGCCACTCAATTAGCTTTATTTACCAGCCTTTCCGCTTTACCAAGTAAAGGGCTTGGTATGTTATCGGGTTACTTGGTTAAAGCAGTAGGCTACTATCATTTTTTCTGGATTTGTTTATTCCTCGCTATCCCAGGAATGATTTGTTTATTCTGGGTGGCGCCATGGAATGAAAAAGGAAATGAAAAAGCTTAAAATAAAATAAAGTGCGGTCAAAATTAACAGCAAAATCATTTGACCAAACAAGGCTTTAACGGTATTTTAAACAGGTCTATTATTTATTGGAGATTCGTATGAAAATTATTCTTTTAGGTGCACCTGGTGCAGGAAAAGGCACACAAGCACAATTTATTATGAACAAGTTTGGTATCCCACAAATTTCAACAGGGGATATGTTCCGTGCAGCGATTAAAGCGGGGACAGAATTAGGCAAACAAGCAAAAGCATTAATGGATGAAGGGAAATTAGTACCGGATGAATTAACCGTGGCGTTAGTAAAAGATCGTATTTCTCAACCAGATTGTGCAAATGGTTTCTTATTAGATGGTTTCCCACGTACGATTCCACAAGCGGATGCGTTAAAAGAGTCAGGCGTGAAAATTGACTACGTTTTAGAGTTTGATGTACCGGATGAAGTGATCGTTGAACGTATGAGTGGTCGTCGTGTACACCAAGCATCTGGTCGTTCTTATCACATCGTTTACAACCCACCAAAAGTGGAAGGTAAAGACGATGTGACGGGTGAAGATTTAATTATCCGTGCAGATGATAAACCAGAAACCGTGTTAGATCGTTTAGCGGTTTACCACAAACAAACCAGCCCATTAATTGATTATTACCAAGCTGAAGCAAAAGCAGGTAATACGCAATATTTCCGTTTAGATGGTACTCAAAAAGTGGAAGCTGTAAGCCAAGAATTAGATAAAATCTTAGGCTAAAAAAGATTGAAAACTGACCGCACTTTAAAGAGAAAAGTGCGGTTAATTTTTCAAAAGGATTTTGAGATCGTAAATTGAGATCGTATTTGGGGACATTATGAGCAAGAAAAGAACAATAGCATTGACGATTTCGGCTATCGCAGTGGCACTTGGGATCGGCGCACAATTTTATACTAATCACAAAATTGATCAGGTATTAAAAAATTTCCCTTACTCTTTGGATAATCAAGCAACATTAAACGTGACACAAACTGCGAAAAACTTTTTTATTCGTGAGTTAATCTTTAGCGTAAAAAATAGCGAGTCGAAAAACACGAGTGTGATTTCAACCAAGCTTACCGCGTTGCCTTTCTTTATTACGGCTGAGTCACAGTTATCCGATCAATTAGTTCGTCAATTAAATAAAACATTAAATATCACGATTGATAAAAATACAATTAACAGTAAATTTTCGCCAGTAGGGGATTATTTACAGTCTGATATTTTGACGGAATTCCGTGATTTTGCGAATAAGTCCCAAAACCTTTCTATCGGTCTTCATTTCTTAAAAAATAAAGAAGTTGAGCTAAAAACAACCCTTAGTGGTTTTAATTACGATAAAGACACTAAACTAGAACAAATTGAAGGTGAAGCTCATCTAGTGCCTATCGGTACAAATCAGTATGACCTATCAAGTATAGAATTAACCGCGAAAAATGCCGAATTAGCATTGTTAAATGGTGAAAATACACATATTTATCTTAAAAATGCGACTTACCATTTTGATGTGAAACCAGGCAAGGCAGATAAACGTGATCTGAGCACAAAATTCAGCAGTGATATTTTGCGCGTAGCCAATAAAAGCCGCACGACGGAAGAAAGTCAAGCAACAGCGGGTGGTTTAAATTTATTAGTTAAGCAAAACGGCGTACCAAGTTCGATCAATTTTCATCATGAATTTAAAAAATTAAGTGATGGCTCCCTAGACATTAAAGACGGCGTCAATTTGTTAACGAAAATTTTTACACAAAACGATCGTTTTGATGGTTCGTTATCCGTGCTTTCTGTCAATGTGCCTAAAAATAATCAACCTTACTTTAACTTACAAAATGCTGGCCTTGAGCTTAAGTTGGCGAATACGGATTTAACTAAAGCTAATGTGGATTTTAAACTGAATGTTGAAAGTGTGAATCAAACGCCTGCCGATGAAGACCGTAAATGGGAAGCCAAAGGTGGTAAGGTTAATATTCAGTTAGATGATTACAATGTGGCAAATGAACTGGCATTTGTACCATTTTTATTAGATACCATTGCAGAGAAAGAAGCGCCGTCAAAAGACAATAAAGATTTCTTAAATGCCAAAGATAAATGGGTAAAAGAATTTAGAGGCAAAACCAATATTGAAGCCGCATTAAAATCATTTAATATGGCAGATTTAGTGCTTGATGACGTATCAGCCAGTGATAAGACGGAAACACTAGACAATGATCAATATAATGAACATATCACATTGTCTGCGAATAAAGCTAGTTACCCAAGTGCAGGGTTCCAATTTGAAAAATTAGCGGTTGATGCACCATTTAAAATTAATCATAGCAAAGCGCATTTATCAGCAAGATTTTGCTCAGCACCATTTTATGGGGCTTTATGCAGCACGCATTTAACGTCAGCCACATTTGATAAATACATCAAAAACTCTTGGAAAGAGCTTGATTTAATCGTTGATAATGCAACGTTGAATTTGAATCTAAATACTTATCCTGAAACCACTGCTTATCCAGTTAAATTGGAAGTGAGTGGTATTGTGCCTCAAGTGCCCGAAGATGATTCATCAGACATGATTCCAGATAATATTGAAGGCACATTTAATCTGACATTAAGTAAAATGTTGTTTGATGATCAAAATGAAAAAGCCTTAGCCATTAAGGAAAATTCATACTTTTGGCAATATTTAAGTAGCTTTGTGAAATATGATGGAAAACTTCACCGAGAATTTGTGGAAGAGGGGGATAATTACGTTTCTAGAGTGGAAAAAACAGAAAATGGCTACTTAATTAATGGTCGTACGCTTGAAGATCTTCGTCAAGAAAGCATGATGGAGACTGATGAGGGCGAAGAAGAGAAGCCCGAAGCAACTGACTAGCTGAAAAAAATATATAAAAAAATGACCGCACTTGAGATTCAAGGTGCGGTCATTTTTTATCTGTTTTTGATTACTTCACTAATCCACCACTTGCTTGTAAATCAGCATGGTAGGAAGAGCGAACAAATGGACCACAAGCTGCGTGTTCAAAGCCCATTGCGTTGGCTTTATCACGGAACTCATCAAATTCGGCTGGTGGCACATAGCGTGCAACCGGTAAGTGATGGCGACTTGGTTGGAGATATTGACCCAGTGTAAGCATGGTTACGCCATTTGCACGTAAGTCTTCCATCACTTGAAGAATTTCTTCATTAGTTTCACCTAATCCAACCATTAAGCCGGATTTAGTTGGAATGTTTGGGAACATTTCTTTGAAATCATGAAGCAATTTTAAAGACCACTGATAATCAGCGCCCGGACGAATTTCTTTATACAAACGTGGTACATTTTCCAAGTTGTGGTTGAACACATCCGGTGGATTGTCTTTTAATTTTTCTAAGGCTTGAGTAATACGCCCACGGAAATCCGGCACTAAAATCTCAATTTTAATGCCAGGGTTTAATGCACGCACTTCTTTTACACATTCAGCAAAATGACCTGCACCACGATCAGGCAAATCATCACGGTCTACAGAGGTAATCACCACATATTTTAACTTCATATCTTGGATAGTTTCAGCTAATTTACGTGGTTCATCTGGATCGGGTGGTAATGGTTTACCATGTGCAACATCACAGAAAGGACAACGACGAGTACAAATCGCCCCTAAAATCATAAAAGTTGCCGTGCCGTGGTTAAAGCACTCGTGTAAATTTGGACAAGACGCTTCTTCGCAGACAGAATGTAAGCCATGACGACGCATCCCATTTTTGATAGTCTCGATCTTTAATGAGCTAGACGGCAATTTGATTTTCA
>ENA-OPCH01000115-OPCH01000115.1-human-gut-metagenome-genome-assembly--contig:-NODE-115-length-14342-cov-4.314272_pt1 | contig 14342 bp, 18 predicted proteins | sample MGYA00241250_ERZ501480 | MGnify/ENA primary metagenome ERZ501480 (study PRJEB25962, sample SAMEA2042515) | human gut metagenome | biome: human gut; feature: human-associated habitat; material: faeces... | reverse complement strand
GGGGACTTATACCCTACGAAGAGCGGTCAATAATGACGAATTTTTACGTCAGGCTGCCACTGTCTTTCCTTATCCAATTAATATCATTAGCGGTCAAACGGAAGCCAAAACCATTTATGCGGGTGTTTGCCACACTCAACCCGAAAGCGGACGTAAACTGGTCATCGATATTGGTGGTGGCTCGACCGAAATGATCATCGGTGATGATTTCACCCCCTTAGTGGCAGAAAGTCGTCACATGGGCTGCGTCAGCTTTGCCAAAAAATTCTTCCCGAATGGCGAAATATCCAAAGAAAACTTCGAGCAAGCTCGTCAAAGTGCAGTCAATAAAATTGAAGATTTAAGCTGGGAATATCGCAAGCTCGGGTGGCAATCGGTATTAGGCTCATCGGGCACGATTAAAACCGTCTATCAAGTGATTACCGCAACGCTTGATCCGAACGGCATCATCACGGCTGAACGCTTACAAAATTTAATTGAACGAACCTTACAAGCCTCCCATTTTGAAGAGCTCAATATCGCAGGATTAAACCCTGATCGCGTGGATGTCTTTGTGCCAGGCTTAGCCATTTTAAGTGCCGTTTTTGACGTTTTTGGCTTAGAAAATATGCGCTACTCTGACGGTGCCTTGCGTGAAGGGGTGATTTACAGCCTGGAAAAAAACTTCCAAGTTTCAGACATCCGTACACGTACCGCATTAGGACTTGCCGAACAATTTAACTTAGATTTGGCGCAGGCTGATCGCGTAGCAAATAGTGCGAAAACCTTAATTGACCAATACACCCATTGGCAAAAACCTCATCTTGCTGATGAGATGAAAAATCTGTTGATTTGGGCTGCGCGTTTATTGGAAGTGGGCATTGTAATCAATCATCGCAATGTGCAAAAACATTCCGCTTATATTCTGCAAAATATGGAATTACCGGGTTTTGATCGTGAGCAACAACGCTTATTGGTAAATTTAGTTCGTTATCACACGGGTGCATTTAAAAATAATGGTTTACCAATTTTTGCTCGTTATGCGGATGAAGATGTCCTTGTTTTACTGCTTCTTTTACGTATTTCGGTGATTTTAAATAAATCTCGCCAAGCGACAGACAGCACCGACAAAATCAATCTTAGAATTGACCGCTCTTTACAAACTTGGGAACTGACTTTTGAGAAACATTATTTGGATAACAATCCGTTAGTGTGGAATGAATTGCGCTTAGAAAGCAATTTACTCAAAGATTTAGAACTCAGTTTGATTTTTAACTGATAGAATAGGGGCTTTCATGCCCTTATTTTTTATCTTGCTCCAACAGCAAGCTATAAATATTGGCGAGATAATAGCTCTGCTCGGCTTCGGGAATATCTTGCGGAATAAAAGAAAGCAAATCGTGGTGAATTTCCAAAACATCAGGGAAAATGACCGCACTTTGCATTTCATCATAAAAAGGTTGATGGAGCGGAGAAACGCAACCGCCTCGTTTTAAGCGAGCAAGGCTGTTGGCAATATGCAATAAGAGTGTGATGACAGTCGGAATGGACACATCAATGCGCCAATGATGCTCTAGGCGACTTTGCAAAGTCAGAATAATATCAATAACTTCCTGATCAATCTGACCGCGAATTTTCCAACGGGTTAATTGTTTGAGTAACGACATAACATTCCTTTTTAAGATAGGATAACTTTACCGCTATTTCATAAAATTACCAGTGCACAGATCACAAAATTGAAACAAAGTGAAAAAATTTACGAACTAGGAAAGCAATAAATGATAGATAACAGACTTTTTGAAAAATATGATGGCTTGATTTTTGATATGGATGGCACCTTAATCGACACCATGCCAGTGCATGCACGCGCATGGAACCTAGTAGGGGAACAATTCGGTTATCGTTTTAACAGCCAAATTATGTATGATTTAGGTGGCGCAACCGTGAGCACTATCGCCTCAGCCATTATGCAAGATGCCGGTATGCCACAAGAACGTTTAAATGAAGTGATACAAGCAAAACGCAAACTTTCTTATGAATTGATTCCAACAGAATCAAAATTACTCCCAACCTTTGAAGTGGTGCGTCATTACTATCAACAAAAACCAATTGCGCTTGGCTCAGGTTCAAACCGCCAAATCATTGATATGTTGATGCAAAAATTAGATATCAAACATTACTTTAACGCCATTGTCAGCGCTGATGATGTGAAAGAACACAAACCGCATCCAGAAACCTTTTTACGCTGCGCAGAATTGGCAAAAGCTGAACCGTCACGCTGCATCGTCTTTGAAGATGCCGATCTCGGCGTAAAAGCGGGATTAAATGCAGGGATGGATGTGTTTGATGTCAGAACGCGTGAGATTATTAGAGCCTAATGTGGGACATTTTCTCTTTCAGCTTTTTGGCTGATTTTTGGCAAACCCATGGCTTATGGTTGATGTTTTTCAGCGCTTTCTTAAGCGCCACCATTTTGCCGGGTAATTCAGAAATTGTGTTTGTCTCCCTTGCTGCGCCAAAAGTATTGGTCGGGTCATTATTAAGTGCGGATATTTTTTGGCTTGTTTTTATAGCAACCTCAGGCAATACACTTGGCAGCCTCACCACTTATTGGATTGGTCGATGGTTTCCGAAAATTGACAGCAAAAATGACCGCACTTTATGGGCGATAAACAAAATACAACGCTATGGTGCCATCACTTTATTATTGAGCTGGTTGCCTATTATCGGGGATGTGTTTTGTGCGGTAGCTGGTTGGCTTCGATTGAATTGGCTAAGTTGTTTGATTTTTATGACGATTGGAAAAGGACTGCGTTATATTGCCTTGCTCTTTTTCAGTTTACCTTTCGTGTCATAGCCGAGAATAGCCTTTGTGCATAACCTGGTTGTGGGCTAGAATAAAGACGAATTGATATTCAACAGATAAAAAAACGCCCCTTATCAAGTAAGGGGCAAATAACCTAAGGAACCAATTTTATTAAAACAACTGCAAGTTGCTTGTTCTATAAGACCGACGCTAAAAAGAAAAGTTCAAAGAAATTGTAAAAAAATGTAAAAAAATTTACAAAAACTTGCAATTAATTTACAAATCACTGATTTTCAAGGAAATAAATATGCCATTACTCGACAGTTTTAAAGTGGATCACACCCGTATGAACGCACCAGCCGTGCGTGTTGCCAAAACGATGCGTACCCCAAAGGGCGATGACATCACCGTTTTTGATCTTCGTTTTTGCATTCCAAACAAAGAAATTCTCCCACCAAAAGGGATTCACACCCTTGAGCATTTATTTGCGGGCTTTATGCGTGACCATTTAAACAATGACAATGTAGAAATCATCGATATTTCCCCAATGGGCTGTCGCACAGGTTTTTACATGTCATTAATCGGCACACCAAACGAGCAACAAGTGGCTGATGCATGGTTAACTTCCATGAAAGATATTTTAACCGTGCAAGATCAAAACAAAATTCCTGAATTGAATGAATACCAATGTGGAACTTACACCGAGCATTCTTTAGAAGAAGCACATGATATTGCTAAAAATGTGATTGCTCGCGGTGTGGGGATTAATAAAAATGACGATTTAGCACTTGATGAATCTTTCTTAAAATAAGGACACAACATGACAACCCTAGGTACAGCATTAACCCCGAATGCTATTAAAGTGATGATGCTTGGCTCTGGTGAACTGGGCAAAGAGGTGGTGATTGAATTACAACGTTTAGGCGTGGAAGTGATTGCCGTCGATCGTTATGAAAACGCCCCAGCACAACAAGTGGCACATCGTGCTTATACGATTTCCATGCTAGATGGTGCAGCACTCAAAGCCTTAGTGGAAAAAGAGCGCCCAGATTACATCGTGCCGGAAGTGGAAGCCATCGCGACTGATACGCTGATTGAATTAGAAAAAGCAGGTTTTAATGTTGTTCCTACCGCCAAAGCTACTAAGCTCACAATGAATCGTGAAGGCATTCGTCGTTTGGCTGCCGAAGAGCTTGGTTTGCCAACCTCACCTTATCAATTTGTCGATAACTTTGCTGACTTCCAAAGTGCGGTTGAAAAAATCGGTATTCCTTGCGTAGTGAAACCGATTATGTCCTCTTCTGGCCACGGTCAAAGTATTTTGAAATCCAAAGACGACTTACAAAAAGCGTGGGATTACGCGCAACAAGGTGGTCGCGCAGGTGCAGGACGCGTGATTGTAGAAGGGTTTGTTAAATTCGATTATGAAATCACCTTACTCACCGTTCGCCACATTAATGGCACCAGCTTCTTAGCGCCAATCGGCCACCGTCAAGAAGATGGCGACTATCGCGAATCTTGGCAGCCACAAGCCATGTCTGATGCAGCCTTGAAAAAAGCACAAGATGTTGCCGAGAAAATCACTACCGCATTAGGTGGTCGTGGCATTTTTGGGGTGGAAATGTTTGTATGTGGTGATGAGGTTATCTTCAATGAAGTTTCCCCTCGCCCACATGATACCGGTATGGTCACGCTAATTTCTCAAGAATTATCCGAATTCGCCTTACACGCCCGTGCAATTTTAGGCTTACCGATTCCAGAAATCACCTTAATTAGCCCATCTGCTTCCAAAGCCATTGTGGTGGAAGGTCAATCGAAAAACGTGCAATTTGGCAATATCGCCGAAGTATTGGCCGAACCAAACACCAATATTCGCATTTTCGGCAAAGGCGAAGTCAATGGCCATCGCCGTTTAGGTGTCTTACTCGCTCGTGATATTTCCGTAGAAAAAGCATTAGAAAAAGTAGAACGTGCTTACGCGAAGTTGAATGTGAAATTATAAGATTTGCTTAACATAAGCATCGTTGAAAACAACGAAAAGTGCGGTCAATTTTTGAAAGGTTTTAAAACCTTTTGAAATTTGACCTCACCTTATATCTAGATATTTAAATATTTTATGCTATCCAAATATCCCTCTGGGTGACCAAAATACTACTAGCTAATTCATTTAGCTTTCAGTATTCGCCCTAAATAAAAACAAAATAAGAGAGAGATAAATACTATAGGAAAAAAATCCAATACTTTTAATATATTAACTTTACTAAAGTCAAAGTTAAACTTTGATAATACAAACAAATATGTTATAGCTAATGTAAATATCGACATTTTAAATATATTAAAAAGATTTCTTTTATTCATTTCAATCACTTAACAATCTTATATTAAATTCATTCAACTTAAACTTAATAAAGGTGGGCTTAGATTATCTTTTAGGCTTCCACCATTTTCAATAAACGACAACACCCTATAACTTTTTTAAATAAAAGATAAATACACAAAATATAAATACTAATGGATTCTCTTACTACAGGACTAATTGTATTAAATTTACTATTCCCTAAAGAGTTATCTACCACATTACCCAATCCGTTAGAAGAATAAGCTTTAGCCATATCATGCTTACCATTATCTTTATACCAACCACTTACAACCCCTAAACCTGTAGCTGGGATTATTGGCATACCTGCCGTTGCCAATGATAAGCCTGTAACATAAGATACGAGAACCACACGCAAACAAAAATATTGAAAGAGTATAACATTATAAGATTCGCCTAAAGCAAAATGTCATAAATAACCTGTCATTTTTTACAATGTATTTGCTATAAAAAATAAGTGCTATAAAATAGCCACAACAAGCAAATGGTAATTAATGAGATTGGCTCGATATGAACAATGTACAAAAGAAATATTTTATTGGTCTAACCCATTTTTTGGGAAGTGTTCTAGGCCCTAAATACGAAGTCGTATTTCATTCTTTTGATAAAAAGAAGGCTCATATGGAAGCCATTGCGAATAGCCACGTCAGTGGGAGGACACTTTCCTCTCCACTTAGTTCTTTTGGTTCTAGTTTGTTGCAAGATAAAGTATATTTAGATAAAGATTTTATCTTTAACTACAAAGCGGTGGCAGATTCCGAAAAGGTCATTCGAGGTGCAACTTATTTCATTAAAAATGGGGATAAATTAGAAGGCATCCTTTGTATTAATCATGATACCTCTGAGTTGGTTGATGTAATGACCAAATTGATTTCACTGGAGAATCTCGGAAACTTCGTCAATATTTTAGGTATTGATGCAGCCTTTGCCGAAGTGGAAGAAGCCGAAATAATTAATAAAGAAAAACTCGAAAACTCTATCGAAGATATCCTTTGTGAATACCTTGATTTCACCCTATTACATTCCGATAAACCACTCAGTTTAAGACAGCGGGAAAACGCCGTTCAAGTCTTATTTGATAAGGGTATTTTCAATATCAAAGGCGCTATTCCGATGGTCGCTAAATATTTAAAAATCTCTGAACCTAGCGTATATCGCTATCTCAAAGCGATCAAAGAGAAAGTATAGCGTTAGAATAACTGCCTAATTATGCTAAAAATGTGTATGAAGCAACGTTTCACACCCTACCTATCGCATTCTTTGTGTTCTTTTCATATTATTTAGAACAAGATAATTTTCCTCTGCAATTACCCAAAATAACAGAATGATTTCTTATCGGAAAATAGATTTTTATTGCTATAATGCCTTGAGTTACTATCAATTAAAGGTATTTTAATATGCAAAAAGGCACCATTATTTTAGGGTTATCTCTTCTTTTAACAGCTTGTGATTTAGGTTTTCCAAAAATGACCGTTAATTACGATAATTTACCTCAAGGGGAAATCAAAGAATATATTACGAAAAGATTTCCTAATGAGCCGGAAAAAGAAGTACTAAGCAAATTAATTTATGCTCATTTAGATGGTGATAATCGTGCTGATAGCATCAAAAAAGCGGTTTCCCAAATGGGAATGACTTGTGAAGTAGGAAAAGAAATTTGCGAGTATTCAGGATATATTAGAACGAAACTTACTGGACATAGCTCAGGAAGTGGTCAAGCAAAACGCATTTATCATATTGTTATTTCACCTAAAAAAGGAATGGATTCGTTAGCTCTTGAACATCAAATTGTAGAAGATACTGAAAACTGAAACCCAAGAAATATAAAAGGTACTTAACATGAAAAAATTACTCACAATATCCCTTGCTCTACTTTCCCTAGTTTCAATTGGCTGCGAAGCGAGTGGCCATGAGAATCATTCTGGGATTCAATCTTCAATTTCAGACAGAAAAAGTAATGCAACAGATTTAAACTTAATGCTAGATGAGGTTTTTAAAACCCGTATTACTGACATTGCAAGTCAACGTGCGGATGTTAGCCATATTGTCTCCAAATATCTTCATTCAGGAATGGATAAGAAAGAAATAAGCGATTTAATTTCGAACCAATTTGAAATTTTAGAAAAAGATAATAAACTGTTTGCACACTATAAAAAAGGTGAAGGTTACTTAGGTAATAGACGTGATTTTTATATTGAATTGTTTTTTAGTAAAGAAGGAAAATTATTAAAAAATAAATCTTATTTAGATAAAAGCAACAATATTTAATTCATTCTTTATGGTCTTATATCAACAAAAAGTGCGGTTAAAAACACACTGATTTTTAACCGCACTTTTTATATTTTAATCGTGTTATTAACCCACTACTGGTGGCAGTACACCTAATTTAATTAGGAATGGGATACACACAATAATCGTCCCTAAAATTGAGACAAAGAGTAGAACTCCTGAACCACCTGGCACACGATAAGGTAAGTTTGGATGTTGATGGCGAGCTTTCCAAACCAATGCTGCCGGCAATACCACTGCATAGAAAGCAAACATTTGTCCTGCATAACCTAATGCAAGGATGAAGCCTTCTGGATAGAAGAATGCAAAGAGCAATGGCGGAAGGAATGTTAAGAAACCTAAACTTAAACGGTTTGCTGAAATATTGAAGGCGCGTTTTAACAAGTCCTCAATACATTCTAGTAAACCGAGTGCCACCCCTAAGAACGAGGTAATCAGTGCTAAGGCAGAGAAGATTTTCACGATAGCAGCAATAATAGTACTGCCTGTAATCACACGAACTGCTTCAATCAATCCATTTAATGTTGGATCTTGATTAAGGATTTCTAAGAAGCGAGTTTGGCTTAATACACCATGAGTTGAAAATTGCCATAAGATATAACCCACTAATGTGATTGCAGAACCCACAATAATCGAAAATCTTAAGGCTTTTACATCACCTTCTAAGTATTTATTTAAGCAAGGAATCGAACCATGGAAACCAAAAGCGGTAAAGAAAACAGGGCTAGCTGAAATCAATAAGGCTTTATCAATTGGCATGGCCATTAAGTTATCGATTTTAATTTCGGGGATCATCAATCCAAGCACGATAAATAAAGCGGCAATCATCGCAATAAACAAGAAGCGATTTAGCGCATCCACAAAGCTTGTACCAATTGCCACGAAAACACCAAATAAGATTGTAAATGCAAGGATAGAACCTTTCATTTTCAAATCAGGAGCAGCAAAATCAGGTAAAGTTGAAGCAAGAATTGCACCACCACCGGTCACATAGGCGGAAAGCAATGCATAAAGGAAAATCATTAATACGCTGGTTGCGACAATTCGTCCTGGTCGGCCAAAATATTGTGCAGCAAGTGTACCAATGCCGGCATCATGTTCAGCGGTTTGATAAACCTCAACAAATAATAATGCGCTATAAGTGAGTAGGATCCATAAAAGAATAAGTAGAACGACTGTAAACGTAAAACCTATTCCAGCAGATGTGAGAGGCATAGCAAGCATCCCTGCGCCAATCATCGTCCCTGAGGTAATTAAGGTACTTCCCAATGTTTTATTCATGAGTTTTCTCCTTTCCGATTATCGTAGAAAGGCTAGTCACTTCCTTACTTGACAATACATCAAACTACAATGTCATTAGAATGTTTTCGCATTTTTCTCATTAACCAAATGTTTTAGATACAAAAAGCCCTTACCTCGTTGCCGAAGTAAGGGCTAGTAGGCCTATTTTTGTTCAAAGCGTGCAGTGAAGAAACGTAATTGTTTTGGTTCATACACGAAACGAAGCCCTTTAATATCCTCTTTATGTTTGAATAAGTGGATAATACCATCAGCAACTAAATCCATGTGTGCATAGGTGTAAACACGACGTGGGATAGTAAGACGTACTGTCTCAAGTTTTGGATGGTGGTTTTCGCCAGTTTTGATATCACGACCAGCTGAAATAATACCACGTTCCATTGTACGTACACCGCACTCAACATAAATTGCTGCTGCTAATGCTTGTGCTGGGAAGTCTTCTTCTTGTTTCAAGTGTGGACAGAAACGACGAGCATCTAAGAACACTGCGTGACCACCAATTGGCTCAACAATCGGTACGCCCGCTGCTTTTAATTTTTCACCGAGGTAACGTACTTGTTTAACACGGTGTTCAATGTATTCTTCTTGAGTTGCTTCTTTCAAACCAATTGCCATCGCTTCCATATCGCGACCAGCCATACCACCGTAAGATGGCATACCTTCGAATACTACAACCAACTCTTTAGATTTCATGAACAATTCTTCATCATTCATACATAAGAAACCACCGATATTGGTTAAGCAGTCTTTTTTACCACTCATTGTACAGCCATCTGCGTAGCTGAACATTTCTTGAACGATAGATTTGATTGAGCGATCTTGATAACCTTCTTCTTGCTCTTTAATAAAGTATGCGTTTTCAATACAACGTGTTGCATCATAGAATACTTTAATGCCGTGTTTCGCTGTTAATTCACGAACGGCTTTCATGTTTGCGATAGAAACCGGTTGACCACCTGCTAAGTTTACAGTTACCGCTAAGCACACATAAGCAATATTTTCAGCACCTTTTTCATTAATTAAATTTTCTAATTTTTTAACATCAATATTACCTTTGAATGGAATATCTAATGTTGCATCATGCGCTTCATCACGAATGATATCGTAGAAAATACCGCCATTTGCTTCTTGGTGGAAACGTGTAGTGGTGAAATACATATTACCTGGTACGTATTGACCTGGTTTAATCGCGATACGAGAAAGAATGTTTTCTGCACCACGTCCTTGGTGAGTTGGCACAATATGCTTGAAGCCAAATAAATCTTGAACAGTTTCTTGTAAATGATAGAAGTTGCGGCTACCTGCATAAGCTTCATCACCCATCATAATACCAGCCCATTGACGGTCACTCATCGCGTTAGTGCCGCTATCAGTTAAAAGGTCAATGTAAACATCTTCTGAATCAAGTAAGAAGGTATTGAAACCTGCTTCTTTCATTGCTTTTTCACGTTCTGCTTTTGGTAGGATTGAAACTGGTTCAACACTTTTAATACGGAACGGTTCTGCTGGATAGTATGCCATAATGAATCTCCTATTATGATTAGGTTTAAAGTCTAAATGATTATTAACCCGCTATTAAAAAACATCTATCATCGAGTTGCGTGCATAATACTGAATTTTTTTCTGCATTACTGTGATCAAAGTCACAAATCGATAAAATTTTATCAAATTTATGTAAAAATATTTTTATTTGATAATTTTATATCAAAATATCATAAACATACTGATTTTTAGAGCAAGTAAACAAGCGAGTTGGACTAACCAGCTTTCTCAATAGAACAAGTGGACATAGGAATGGTATTACAGGCGGGATTGCAATGAGAGGGGGATATATCGGCAAAAGAAGTATCAAAAATACAAAAGTGCGGTCAATTTTTGAGAGGTTTTAAAACTCTTTGAAAATTGACCGCACTTTATAGGTTTACGCTACCTTTAAAAAGGAATTCACATACTATTTTAACGTTATTTTGAATACTATCATTTTTTCATGGTGTGCATACACTCCATAACTTTCAAACTTATGACCTCTCGTTCCTCATTTGTCTTATCAGGGAGATTTTTATATTTCTCATAACATGATTCAAAAATTTTTTGTTCCTCATATGGCCTTTTAGGTATCACATCACCATTCCAGAATCGAACAAAATAACTATCAGAAGAAACACATGCTGTCAAAATACTACAAAGCAAAAAGAGACTGAGATTTATCTTACTCATGTTTTATCTCCAAAATATTTTTTCATTCCAACCGATCTAATCTCGTTTGAAAAAGAGAAGATATATCGGCAAAGCAACCACCTGAAATTTTAGAGACATAATTAAAGCATCTTTCATAAGAACTGCATATTGCAAATTATTCCTTCCCATATCGAACTGAACTATCACCATAAACAAGAAAAAAATGAATGCAACAGCTATAAAAAATTTTAATATTTTTAGTATCATCACTTATTTGCCTAATCTCTCTTTTTTAAATCATACGATAAGTGAACTGTAAGCTACTAGAATTCTACTATAAAAATCTTAGCAACTAGCAATAGCATATTTGGAAGATACTTGCTATCTAATGAAAACACTAATCTCTGGATAAAAATTTATTGTTATAACAAAGTTGTCAGATAACTTAAATGACAGAAAATCTCCATTTTCATCCAGATAAAGTTCCAATAGATCTTCTCTATAAAGATCAAATACAAGAATATCATTTCTGTAAAACCGAAGTCTCACAGAGTTTACAGTAATATCAAAACTCAAATTAACTCTCTCATCACCATGCTCAAACTTGAGAATCTGGATAACATCATCCATTTCACAATCGAACCCATAGATAGACATGAAATCATTACAACTTGGAATCACTAATTTTGTATTATTCATTTTTATTTTTTCTTGTGTATCAAATTCTCTAAAACTAAAACAGAAAAAAGCCTAGAACTATTTGTAAGAGTTTTTCTGAAAAAATTCATTAATTTAAGTTCAATGGTCTATCTTCTCTTTTGCTAAAATCGCAAACACTGCAATAACAAAAGTATAAGGATAAACATCTTCTAGAAAATCTACAAAATTTTCTACACGCCCATACCGAACCCACTCGGTTATATATAAAATAATAACGCCAGATAAAACAACAATAGATAATTTAAATACTTCCAGAATAAATTTCATTAAATATCCTTATTTTCTTCCTGTAAGAAGATAACCGCCTAAAATTGCTGGTATGGGAATCAATAATGATAACAATATCTCAACCTTTGAAGAAAAAACAACCCTTATAGAAAACTCACCATTGGCTAAAAATCAAGCAAAAAATTTATCGATAGCAATAGCAAAAAAATACAAGGAACTATTAATAAATAAATTTTTATCAGTTTCAATATCATTATTACTCTCCAATTTAATAGTATCTATCAACAATCATACCAAAATTTGTTCATTCTTAAACCAATTGAACAAGCCATTTGAACTAACTAATTTTCCAAACAGTCAAAGCAATCGTAAAAGGAATGCTTTTACACGCCGGATTGCATAAGTGCTTAGGCAAGCAATCCCGACAAAAATAGAGGAGTAGATTTATGAAATCTAAATTGATGAAAGGGTTAGTGATTGTTGCATTAGCAGGAAGCTTAACCGCTTGTGAAATGGACAGACAACAACGTCATACTGCAACAGGTGCAGCAATCGGCGGCGTAGCCGGTGGTTTATTAGGTGGTGATATTGCCACAACACTCGGCGGCGCGGCATTAGGTGGTGTAATAGGTAGTCAAGTGAATAAAGGCGGAGACTACGATGACAGAGAATATCGCCATCATAAAAAACATAAAAAACATCACCATCACAGAAGACATCGTGATTGGGATGACGACTGGGATGATTAATTCAAAATACAGATAAAAATGACCGCACTTTTGAGATACAAATCAAAGTGCGGTCGTTTTTTAGGGATTATTTATGAATTAATAAGGATTACCACCAGCCAAGGAGTTTCATCCATAATCCACCCACACCAAACCAAATCACTAATGAAAGGATGGAAACAATAAAGCTCACGCCCCACCATTGACCGGTTGAGTTATAACCTGAACCGTATAAAGCAGGGCCAGGACCACCGGCGTATTGTGTTAAACTCATGGATAATGTTGAGGTGTAACCTAAACCAATTGCAGCAATGATTGGTGGTGTACCCACAGCAATAGCCGCAGCCACGAAAGCGAGATACATTGCGGAAATATGCGCCATGGCTGAAGCAAAGAAATAGCGGGTATAGAAGTACACCAACACTAAAATAGTAAAGGCAATTGGCCAGCTGAAACCACCCACAGATGAAGAAATGTGGGTAGAAATCCAAGTGATTGCACCGTATTTATTGAGTGCATTTGCCATCATCACCAATACTGCAAACCAGAACATCGTATCCCATGCGGTGGTTTCTGCTACGATATTTTTCCAGCTCATAATATTGGTTAATAATAAAATCACTAAACCGATAAACGCTGAAATTGTTGCAGGGATATGGAAGACTAAATCACCCACCGTCCAAAGGAATAAAAGAAGGATAAAGTCTAGGGCAAGAATCCATTCCGCTTTGCTCATTGGGCCCATGCTTTTTAATTCTTCACGTGCCATTTCTGCCATTTTAGGCGTATCTTTTAATTCTGGCGGATAAATTAAATACACGAAATAAGGTAAGACGATCAAGCTCACAATACCCGGTACGATCGCTCCTAAGAACCATGTCATCCAAGTGATTTCCACACCTTGGCTTTTCGCGAGTTCTGCAATTAACGGGTTACCCGCCATGGCGGTTAAGAACATGGTACAAATAATGGTATCGATTTGAGAGACAGCAATCGCTAAGAAAGCACCTGCACGACGAGCAGTTGGACCAGGTTTGGACTCATATGCATCAGCAATAGATTGCATAATAGGGTACATAATACCGCCCCCACGCGCAGAAGCCGAAGGAATACCCGGACCGATAACAACATCAGCCAACGCCATACCATAGGCCACACCCATCATTTTTTTACCAAAACGACCAACGAAGTACAGCGCGATACGTTTACCTAAACCGGTTTTAATCACCGCGCGAGATAAAAACATAGCAATAGCAATCAACCAAATTGTGCCGTTTGCAAAACCGGATAACATGCCGACATCACCTTGTTTTGGCGAAATTGGCGTAAGCCCAGTCAAGCCACTAATCACTAAGGCAACGAGCGTTGCAGCACCCATAGGCATGGCTTTAGCGATAATAGCCACAATGGTTGCCACAAACAGTGCTAGCATTCCCCATGCTTTTGCGGATAAGCCTTCTGGCGTTGGGATTAACCAAATCCCTAAACCAACGATGACGGCTATCAGCAGCCCTTGCCATTTAAAGCCAAGTTTGACTTCTACTGCTGGAATTTTACTTTCCATAGGATAACTCCTAGATAAATGAACAAAAAATAATTCATCACGTATAACGGCCGTGACGCAATCGATTAAATAAACGAGTATAAAGATACCACTTATTTAGTACGAGTAAAGATTTAAGCGCATTTTTTTAATAGAATTGAGTAAAAATTTGATATAAATAAAAAATAAACCGCA
>ENA-OPCH01000114-OPCH01000114.1-human-gut-metagenome-genome-assembly--contig:-NODE-114-length-14480-cov-3.233068_pt1 | contig 14480 bp, 12 predicted proteins | sample MGYA00241250_ERZ501480 | MGnify/ENA primary metagenome ERZ501480 (study PRJEB25962, sample SAMEA2042515) | human gut metagenome | biome: human gut; feature: human-associated habitat; material: faeces... | reverse complement strand
TCATTAAAGATTTAGACGTCTAGATGGATGTGAATTTTGTTGTGATTTTATATGAATGGAATTGATATAAAATTTAAAAAGAAAAGTGCGGTCATTTCTAACCGCACTTTAGTTTGAAATAAAAACTAACTTACAAAACTAGATACATAAGAAATTATGGTTTTTCCACTTAATATTGCCATAATAATCACTACAAACCAGCCAGCAAAAGCTAAACAAATTGGGTGTTTATAGCTACCAACAATATTGCTTCGATAAGCGGCTAATAAAATCAAGGCTAGTGCTATTGGTAAAATTAAACCATTTAGGGTTCCCACAAAAACCAGTACAGCAGCCGGTTTCCCTACAGTGACAAGAACTGCTGTAGAAACCACTATAAACCCAATAATCCAACAGTTTCTATTTCGTTCAATTGTCGGACAAAGGCTCGTGAGGAATGATACCGATGTATAAGCGGCACCAATAACTGATGTGATAGAAGCTGCCCAAATCACTACGCCAAATAAGATTTGGCCAAAATGGCCTGCCACGTATTCGAAAGGCGTTTCTGCTGGATTTTTAGGATTCAACGGAATCCCTTTGGCGACAACACCAAGCACGGCAAGGAATAATACAACACGCATAGTAGAGGCAATTAAAATAGCCGATACAGAGCTACGACTCACTTCAGCCATTGCTTTTTCACCCTGGATCCCCGCGTCTAATAAGCGGTGAGCGCCAGCAAAGGTAATATATCCCCCTACGGTTCCTCCAACTAATGTCACAATTGCGATAGGATCAACTTGCTCTGGAATAAAGGTACGATATGCTGCTTCTACCACTGGCGGTTCTGTTTTAAACATAACATACAAAGTCAGTGCAATCATAATAAAACCCATTAATTGGGCAAAGCGATCCATTAACAATCCTGCTTCTTTACGTAAAAAAATTAAAATTGCAATGATGCCACTGATAACAGCTCCTGTTTCTGGGGCGATACCAAAGATTGAATTAAGCCCTAGGCCTGCCCCCCCTACATTACCAATATTAAAAGCCAACCCTCCCATCACGATAAGTGACGCAAGAAAATAGCCCGCACCTGGAAAAACAGCATTAGAAATATCCTGTGCTCGCTTTCCGGACACTACCACAATTCGCCAAATATTAAGCTGAGCACCAATATCTAACAAAATCGATAATAAAATCACAAAGCCAAAACTGGCTAATAAGGTGTTTGTAAAGGTTGCAGTTTGAGTTAAAAAGCCAGGACCAATTGCTGAAGTCGCCATTAAAAATGCCGCACCCAGCACTGCATTTCGGCGGTGATTGATTGATGCCATAAAGCACCTCCCTAGTTAAGTTGATGTTGTGTGTTATGTTTATTCGGCTTATGCCGTTATTGTTATATGATTTTTTTCTAATTCTTCCACAATGCGTGCTGCAAATTGTAGAGAATGTTGATTATCGCCATGTAAACAGATACTTTCTGCTTTTACTGGCACAAGGCTTCCATCAATGGCTTTGACTTGACCTTCTGTTACCATTTGTAACACTTGTTGAATGGCTTCCTCATCAGACTCCACCATTGCATTCGGTTGCGAACGAGGTACCAAACTCCCATCAGGCATATAATGACGATCTGCAAACACTTCTGAAATGGTTTGTAAACCTTCTTCCTCAGCTACGCGTAACATTAAGCTGCCTGCTAATCCCATTAATTTTAAACTCGGATCAAATTGATAAATAGTTTGTGCAACTAAACGGACTAACTTTTCATCTTTAGCAGCTTGATTGTATAAAGCACCGTGAGGTTTAACATAACTAATTTCCGTGCCTTCCCCATCACAAATTGCTTTTAAGGCACCAAGCTGATAGCGCAAATGCGCAATTAATTCCTGTTCAGGTAAATCCATCTGAGTTCGCCCAAAATTTTCTCGATCAGGGAAGCCTGGATGAGCCCCTATACGCACCTGGTTTTCTTTCGCAAATCTGACCGCACTTTGCATTTCTTTTGCTCCACCGGCATGTAAACCGCAAGCAATATTGGCAGAAGAAAGCAATTTTAATAAGGACTCATCAAAAGGAAAACCTTCAGCAATATCGGCATTTAAATCAATTTTTTTCATCGACAATTCTCCTAATTTGATCGAGGTATATCTCATTTTTACGACGCAATTTTGCGGCTTGTTCGAAACTAACTGCCTCGAATTGAATGGTTGAGCCTAAACGTACCTGTGCCAACGCACCAAGATCCGCATCGATCACATTGGCAATTTTGGGATAACCGCCCGTAGTTTGTGCATCAGCCATTAAAATAATTGGTTGACCACTTGGTGGCACTTGTACGCTACCAAATTGAATCGCGTGAGACAGCATTTCCAGCGGTTGCTTTAATTCTAATTTTTGCCCTTGAAAACGATAACCCATGCGATCACTGTTGCTTTGCAACGTCCATTTACTTCGCCACCAATAATATTGGGATTTTCGTTTAAATGCCTGATATTCAGAGGACGGTAACGCATGAATAGTATGTTTAAGTGGAATAGGTGCAATCCCAATTTCACTACGCAAAATAGGATCATTTACCGTTTGCAGTTGATCGCCCACTTGTAAACCACGTCCTTCTATTCCTCCTATTTGAGCTCGGAGATCTGTACTACAAGAGTTCAATTCTTGGGGTAAGATAAAACCACCTTGAACACATAAATAGCCATACATACCAATTTTTGCACGTACCATTTTCAGCACTTGCCCCGCTCTCGCCTGATAACGCCAATAGGCAAAAACCGGTTTATCATCTAAGGTCATTTCATAAAATGCCCCGGTGACACAAAAATTCATATCCTGCTGGAATTGCAATGTAATACCACCTAAAGGGACTTCGATTGCCGGGGCTCCCTCTGCATTTCCCAGCAGAATATTGCCTGCTCGTAATGCTAATTTGTCCATTGCCCCACAATGACTGATTCCAAATCGACGTAAACCAAAACGGCCCAAATCCTGAATTGTGGCACGGGATTGCACATCAATAACATGAATCATAATTCAATCCCCTCCACCACAAATTTCACTGTATCGCCTGCTTGTAATAAAGTAGGTTGTGCTTGATTTTTGTCAAAGAGCGCATGCTTAGTATGACCGATTAATTGCCATCCGCCAGGAGAGGAAAAGGGATAAATGCCCGTTTGAGCCCCACCAATACCAACAGAACCGGCAGGAACAAGTGTTCTTGGGACAGCACGACGTGGCGTGTGCAGGCTTTCAGGTAAACCACCTAAATAGGGAAAACCAGGTTGGAAACCAATCATATATACCGTATAAATCGGTTCACTATGCATTTGAACAATTCGTTCTGGTGTGGTGTCATGTAATTTGGCCACTTCAGATAAATCTTGACCTAATTCGCCGCCATAAATTACCGGAATTTCGATATGACGACCTTGAAAAGTGGATACTTTCAATTCTCCCCAACGTTGTTCCAAGCGCTGAACAAGCGGCTCAAAATCTACGTAAAAATCAGTGAAGACCGTGAGATTATTCATTCCCACGACAACTTCTACAATATCTTTCTCAGACTGTAGTTGGTTGGCAAACGCCCAGAGTTGGCGTTGTTGTTGAAGTGAAGCTGGTGGCGGTAAAGAGCAAACCACCGCCGACTCGCTGATCGGGGTTATATTCATAAGGTACCCTTTATTCTGATGTTGTGTTATTTGTTATTTTTTTGTTACACCTCTCTTTTAAAGGATATTTATAGGTTTTGTCAAGGTTTTGTATCAAAAATAAAATGTGACAAAGATCTCATTCTTCACATTTTGATCTCAATCAAAAGTGCCAAATAACATATAATAAAAGGGTCTATTATTTATTTAACAATTATAAAAAAGGAATAAACATGAAAACATTGAGTGAATTTATTGTTGAACGCCAAGCGGAGTACCCAAATGCAAAAGGGGAACTTAGTGGTATTTTGTCTTCTATTCGTTTATTAGCAAAAATCATTCATCGTGATATCAACAAAGCAGGTTTAACCAATATTCTTGGTCAGTCTGGTGTCGAAAACGTGCAAGGTGAAAGCCAAATGAAATTGGACTTATTCGCCCATAACACCATGAATGCGGCCCTTATGTCGCGTGAAGAGGTAGCGGGTTTTGCTTCAGAGGAAGAAGAAAGCTTTATCGCTTTTGATACTGAACGTGCTCGCAATGCAAAATATATTATTTTGACCGACCCACTTGATGGTTCATCCAATATTGATGTGAACGTTTCGGTTGGTACGATCTTCTCTATTTACCGTCGTGTTTCACCGATTGGCTCACCTGTTACCTTAGAAGACTTTATGCAACCAGGTAATAAACAAGTGGCTGCGGGTTATATCGTATATGGTTCGTCTACCATGTTGGTTTATACCACTGGTCATGGTGTAAATGGTTTCACTTATGATCCATCTATCGGTACATTCTGTCTTTCTCATGAAAATATGCAAATGCCAAAAGAGGGCAAAATCTATTCCATCAATGAAGGACAATATCTCAAATTCCCACAAGGGGTAAAAAAATACATTAAATACTGCCAAGAAGAAGATAAAGCAACTAACCGCCCTTATGCATCACGTTATATTGGTTCATTAGTAGCTGACTTCCATCGTAACTTATTAAAAGGCGGTATCTACATTTATCCAAGTGCAACTAACTATCCAAATGGTAAGCTTCGTTTGCTTTATGAAGGCAATCCAATGGCATTCTTAGCAGAACAAGCGGGGGGTATTGCCTCTGATGGTTACAATCGAATTTTAGATATTCAACCAACTGAACTTCACCAACGTGTACCACTTTTCATCGGTTCCGCAGAAATGGTGAAAAAAGCAGAAGAAATGATGAGAGAATTTAAAGAAGATTAAATTCCTAAAGTGCGGTCAATTTTGACCGCACTTTTTTAGTAAATAAAAAGGCGAACCTTATCTGTTCGCCTTTCTCATTTTTGTATTAATTAATCTCGTTTTCTCGCCAGTAGCCACCAAATAATCGCCATAAACAAGAGGCTTGGCATTAGTGCACCTAAAAAAGCTGGCGCATTAAATACCACACTCATTTGTCCAAAAATTTCATTGACGACATAGAACAAGAAACCAAAACAAATCCCCGTTACGATTCTCGCTCCTGCAGTGACACTACGTAATGAACCAAAGATGAAAGATAACGCAAGCATCATCATTACACCTACAGAAAGGGGCTGAAAAATCTTACGCCAATAGGTTAATTCAAAACGGCGAGAATCCTGTCCTGTTTGTTTTAAGAAAGCAATATATTCATACAAACCGGAAATAGATAATGACGTTGGACGTAATGAAACTGCGCCTAATTTATCTGGCGTTAAGCTTGTTGCCCAATCTTCTGTTAAGCGGTTTGTTGTGGTAATTTGCTCTTTTGATACCGCTGAATTATTCACTTGACGTAACTGCCATTGATTATTTTCAGCAGAATATTGCGCTTGATTTGCATGCTTCAAATGAGTGAGGTTACGCTGTTCATCAAAGGTATAAATATAAATATCTTCTAATTGTGCATCATCGGTAATACGACGAACATACACGAAATTATTACCGTCTTTTGCCCATACACCATTTTTTACCGAAAGCATTGAACCACCGGAAAGTGCACGAGTACGCATATCACGGGCAAACTGTTCAGTTTGTGGAATCCCCCACTCACCAATAATCATGGTAAAAAGTACCAGTGGAAGTGCTGTTTTCATGACGGCTAATCCAATTTTAAAGCGAGAAAAACCCGCAGATTGCATTACCACTAATTCACTGCGGCTGGCTAAATTACCTAAAGCAATTAAGGCACCTAACAAGGCCGCCATTGGGAAAAAAGTTTCTACATCTTTGGGAATGGTTAAGCCTGTATAAGCCACGGCTTGCCCAATATCATAAGAGCCTTTACCTACGCTACGAAATTGCTCTACAAATTTGATAATTGCCGAAAGACCAACTAACGTAAATAGTGTGGCAAAAATTGCCCCTAAGATGCTTTTACCGATATAACGATCAAGAGTATTCATCAACATTGTTATTACCCTTTTCTGAATACACGACGGAATTTATGCATAGCGGTGCTATCCCAACTATTCAGCACAATCCCTAAAATTAAAAAGGCGATATTTACCAACGGCATTAATAAACCTGCATCAAGCTTACCTGCGCCACCCGCAGATTTAAATGAACTTTGTAATAAGAAGTAAATTAAATAAAGCAATAATGCTGGTAAGATTTTCGCGAAACGACCTTGGCGAGGATTCACTTTACTCATTGGTACAGCAATAAGCGCCATTAAAGGCACCGCTAAAATTAAGGTAATTCGCCAATGCAATTCTGCTTTGGCTGCTGGACTTTTATCTTTTAATAATTGTTCAAAAGATAATTCAGCCGCTTCATCACTTTCTGTATTTGTCTCTTGATGGCCTAAATACGCTTGGTAATCATCAAAATGTGTAATACGGAAATCAGGAAGCACAGATGTGCCTTCTACACGCAAGGTATTTTGTAAATTCAAGACTTGGTCGCCATTCGGTAACGCTTTTAATTCACCTTTTTCAGCTGTAACCACTGAAGGCTTAGTTTGGCCTTTGGCTTTCATTTGGAAAAGATAAACATCACTGATTTGATTACCGTTAATCTTATCAATGAATAAGACGAAATTATTGTTGCTTGTGGACATAAATTGACCTGAAGCCAACGCACCCATTGTTGGGTTCGCTTTAGCATCTTCGACAATCGCCGCTTGCTTTTGAATGGCCCATGGAGAAAGCCACAATGCGTTGTAAGCAGCCAAGCCAGCTGTGAATAAAGAAAGAATTAACGCCACACGAACAAGGATACGTTGTCCCACGCCACAAGCACGCATTACCGTAATCTCACTTTCTGCGTAGAGACGACCGAAAGTCAGTAAAATGGCGATAAACAAACATAATGGCAACATTAATTGCGCCATTGTCGGCATCCCTAAACCGAGTAAAGAGAACACCAGATCGGCAGGCACTTTACCATTTGCCGCAGAACCAAGTACGCGCACAAGTTGTTGGCTGAAGAAAATTAAAAGCAGAATAAACAAAATTGCAATCTGGCTTTTAAAGACTTCCTTTGTTAAATATCGGGTTAATATCATTCTTTTTTTCTAACTAAAAAACACGGGAAACTGGCTAATTTAGATGGCGTATGATACCTTATTTTGACTGATTTAAATAGCAAATTAGCAACATAAGGAAATAACATGAAATATCAAGCAAACTCAACCGCACTTTCTCAATCAACCGATTGCCTTATTATCGGCATTTATGAGAACAATGAATTGACAAAAAGTTTCAATGAAATCGACCAAATCACAAAAGGCTACCTCAGTCAGTTAGCCCAAAGCCAAGATCTTTCAGGCAAAATTGGCCAAGCGACTCTGCTTCATTCGTTACCAAATCTTGAGGCTAAACGTGTATTAGTCGCAGGTTGTGGTAAAAAAGGCGAAACGACTGAACGCCAATTTAAACAAATCATCCAACGTGTTACCCAAACATTAAAAGAATTAAATATTCAACAAGTGGTAAATAATTTAACGGATGTGGAAATCAAAGATCGCGATCTATTTTGGAATGTGCGTTTTACCGTTGAAACCATCGAACATAATCTTTATCAATTTGATGAATTTAAGAGTAAAAAAGCGGATGCTATCTCACTTCAAGAAATCGTTTTTAATACCGATGATTCACAAGCTCAGCAAGCTATTGCAGAAGCTCAAGCCATTGCAAATGGTGTAAAAGCTGCGCGTAATATCGCGAATATGCCACCTAATATTTGTACACCGGCTTATTTAGCAGAACAAGCTAAAAAATTAGCTAAAACATCAACCGCACTTTCCCTCGATGTGATTGATGAAGAAGACATGACAAAACTTGGCATGAATGCGTATTTAGCCGTATCTCGCGGTTCACAAAACCCAGCTTATATGTCTATTTTACATTTCAACAATGCGCCTGATAAAAACGCAAAACCAATCGTGTTAGTGGGTAAAGGTTTAACCTTTGATGCGGGCGGCATTTCTTTAAAACCTGCCGCAGATATGGATGAAATGAAATACGATATGTGCGGTGCAGCTTCAGTATTCGGTACAATGAAAGCCATTGCTGAATTAAACCTTCCACTCAATGTTATCGGTGTATTAGCGGGTTGTGAAAACTTGCCTGATGGCAATGCTTATCGCCCAGGTGATATTCTCACCACGATGAACGGTTTAACCGTAGAAGTATTAAATACCGATGCGGAAGGACGTTTAGTACTTTGTGATGCGCTCACCTATGTAGAACGTTTTGAACCGCAATATGTGATTGATATTGCAACCCTAACAGGTGCTTGCGTGGTGGCGTTAGGTCAACATAACAGCGGCTTAGTTTCAACTGATGATGCCTTGGCTGAACAGTTATTAAAAGCGGCACAGCAAACTACCGATAAAGCTTGGCGTTTACCGTTGAGTGAAGAATATCAAGAGCAATTAAAATCCCCATTTGCTGATTTAGCGAATATTGGCGGTCGCTGGGGCGGTGCAATTACTGCAGGCGCATTTCTCTCTAACTTTACGAAAAAATACACCTGGGCGCATTTAGATATTGCGGGAACAGCTTGGCTTCAAGGTGCAAATAAAGGTGCAACGGGTCGTCCTGTGTCTTTATTAACACAATTCTTAATTAACCAAACCAAGTAATTAATACATAGGGCTAACATTACGTTAGCCCTAAAATTTTCTCAAAATCTGACCGCACTTTATTCCAATTCGAATTCAACTAGTAACGGATTATGATCTGAAGAAGTAACCACTTCTGATGTTGCACTCACCACTTTTACGCCTCGCGTAAAAATATAATCCAGTGGATAACCTAAGAATCGCACTCGCTCATCTTGAGAGAGCGCCACAGAATCCAATCCATATTTTTTGATCAGATTATTCACTAAATTAAGACGCTCTTCATTCCATGCATTAAAATCGCCAGACATAACGATGGGGCCTTGATGATTTTCCACAAAAGAAAAGATCTGCTCTAACTGAGTTTGATAAGCGGAAATCCCCCATTCAAAATTAATTAAATGCACATTGATAATCAGCAAGCTATTGCCTTTTTCTAATGGAATATTCATCACACTTGCCACTTTAGGTATTTGTATTAATGGTTCTGCTACGCCACCACCGCAATACCATTCTGGTTGCGTTTGGGTGAATGTTTTTACACCTGATAAGAGATCTTTAAAAGAAAAAGAGGACACAAAAAGTGCGGTCGAAAATGTGTTTAAATTTTGATGCTGCGTTGCCTCTTGTAATAACACAAAATCAGCTTGTTTAGACAGTCGCGCTAAATCTTCTTGCCAACCCTTATCTTGCCCCTTATGCACATTCCAAGTTATTAAATGAAAGCGGGAGCCGGTTAATTGAGGCACCGAATCACTAGCCTTGTCACATTGCATACTTAACCCTTTTTTAAAAGGGATATAACTCATTTTTTGTGACGTATTTAGTTGAATAAATGTACGGTCAAAAATCGTTAGATTTATAAAAAAATATCCAGTACCTAAAACCACTAACACCAAGCCAACAGCCAAAAATCGATAGATTCGCTTCATGATTATTCCCTCTCTATGCTCGAATAATAACACCTAATCAAAGCAATGCAACTTTCACTTTTCATACACATTAATACCTACCTACAACACGGTAACTTTAACTTTTAGCTTTGATTTAAATCATACTTTGCTAAAAAAATCGTTGCATTTTTCTTTTATTATCTTAGTATTTTACTCAACTTCTAACTCTACCATTAATAAGGAGATTCATTATGTCTTTTGGAGATAAAAAATTAAGTGAAATCGCAATCAGCGTACCCGGCTCAACTTCACTACTTCGTGAATATGATTTAGATTTCTGCTGTGGTGGTTCCGATACACTTGCAAACGCAGCGGCAGAAAAAGGATTAAATTTAGCAGAAATTGAAACTCGTTTAACCGAGCTTCAAAACAGCAAAGCAGAAAACCCAGAGGAATATTGGGTTAATGCAACTTATCCTGAAATTATCGATCATATTTTAGTTCGCTACCATCAACGCCACCGTGAACAACTTCAAGAATTAATCGTCTTAGCGGATCGTGTAGAAAATGTTCATGGCGATCGTGAAGATTGTCCAATGGGTGTTGCTGCTGAATTACGCAATGTCTATGAGGATTTGAGCAACCACATGATGAAAGAAGAACACGTGCTTTTCCCTATGATCAAAGCCGGTAACTATATGATGGCGCAAATGCCAATTCGTATGATGGAAATGGAACACGCAGAACACGGCGAACATTTAGATGTATTGAAATCATTAACAAACAATATGACACCGCCAGCTGATGCTTGCAATACATGGCGCGCACTTTACAGCGGTATTCAAGAATTTGCAGACGATTTAATGATGCATATTCACCGTGAAAATAATATTTTATTCCCACGTGTTATTGCTGAAAATCACTAAGCGAAAATCAATAAAAAAGGGCGAAATCATTCGCCCTTTAAATTTAGTCTAAAACTGACCGCACTTTATTTCTCTTCACTGCCTTTATATAAACGATTTTTATACAAATAGCTGCCAAGCAAGGCGTGCGCCAATGCTTCTTTTTTCATTTCTTCCGGCACGTCTTTTTCAGTTAATGTGTCTTTTTCCTTATCATAAACATAGCCTTTTGCTTTGCTATTTGGTGTTTGGATAACGACATCATGATTGCCTTTCATTAAAGCTTGGGTTTGATCAAACTGCATAAAGGCACGATCTGGATTAACGTCTTGCGTTAAATCAAAACCAATCATCGGATAATTACCACTTACCCCCGCAATAGAAAGTAAGGTTGTCGGCATATCAATTTGACTCACTAAACGACTGTCTCGGCGTGGTGCAACATGATCACCTAAAATTAACGCAGGGATATGGAAATGCTTAATTGGTACTAAGCTTGCCCCTGCTGCACGGGAATCGTGGTCTGCAATCACCAAGAATACGGTATCTTTCCAATAATTAGATTGTTTCGCTAAGTTGAAGAAATGACCAATCGCATAATCCGCGTATTTCGCACTGTTATTACGTGTTGCTTTTGGTTGTTCGTAAAGTTCAATTTTGCCATCTGGAAACTCGAAAGGATCGTGATTGCTCGAACTAAACACTAAGCTAAAGAATGGTTTTCCTTCATTCTGTAATTGGGTAAAGGTTTCGTTCGCTTTATCAAATAAATCCTCATCACTCACGCCCCAAGTCGCGGTAAATTTTGGATTTTGATAATCCTTTTGATCGATAATATTTTGGAAGCCGTTGCCATAGAAGAAGCTTGCCATGTTATCAAAGTGCTTTTCACCACCATAAATGAAAGAAGTGTTATAACCTTGTTTAGCAAGTAAATCTGCAATGGTAAAGAAACCACTTTGACTGTTATTCAATTTCACCACTGCACGTGCTGGAGTGGGTGTAAAACCTGCAGTTGTAGCTTCAATACCACGAACAGAACGCGTCCCCGTAGCATAGAGATTTTCAAATAACCAACCTTCTTTAGCTAATTTATCAAATTCAGGTGAAAGTGGTTTTCCGCCTAACGTACCCACAAATTGCGCCCCAAAACTTTCTTCCAAAATAATGACGATATTTTTCGGTTTACCTTGGTAAGTGGCTTGGTTTTTCGTTAATGTTGGAATCTTCTCTGAAATATAATCACTTTCAGGACGGCCACGGCTGGCTTTGACAATACGCAACATTTCATCAGTATCCATTTTGCCGTATACCTCGGAAGATGAACCTTCATCTTTAAATTGCTGTGCCGCATAAAGGACAGAATAGCCAGAGTTCAACACTAGAGAATTCACTAAACCATCGGAAGAAAAGGCGACCATTGCAGGGTTAACACCTCGGTGTTGGAAACTCGAACGCGCACCTAAAAAAGCCACTGCAATCACGAGCAATGCTACAACAGGGCGTAATTTCCAGCTCATTGGGCGTAAGTTTTTTACCGCATAACCAGATAGTTTCCAATAACAGAAGAAAGCCGTAACGGTGAAAATAAGACTAAAAATGACCGCAGTTAAATGACCTTCCATCAACATTGAAAAGACTTCTTTCGGATAAATTAGATATTCGATAAAGAGACGGTTTGGACGGAAATCATAGGTTTCGATAAATGCAGGTGTAGCGAGTTCCATAAACAGAATAAACACACTGCCAAGGGTAAGCCAGATACGTAAAATCATTTTCCAAATACGGCTATTATGAAATAACACCGTAAATAATGCTGGCACACCAAATAGATAACACAAAGCCACGATGTCCATACGCAAGCCTTGTAAGAATAATTGCCCCCAGCCCGCTACCGCAGAGACACGGTCTGCCTGCCAAATCGCAAGCCCAAGACGAGATAAGGTGAAAATGATCAGATTAATGATGACGAAGAGAAAAATCGGATATAAAGGAGAACGTGTTTGTTTCATTTTGACACTCATAAGCCCTAAGGGAATCGCTACCCTTTGATTAATTTAAAGCACGCTAATGTGTCATTCCTTTCATAGACAGATAAAAAAACACAAAGTGCGGTTAAAAACATCATCATTTTTGACCGCACTTTGAGAAAGTAAAATTACGCTGCAACTAACGCTTTTAATTGTTTTTCATAAGCTGCCCAATCTGTAATTGGACGTGTTGCTACACCTGTTTCCATCGCTTTTTTCGCTACCGCAGAAGAGACAGTAAACAATAAACGAGGATCAAACGGAGTTGGAATGACATAATCTGACCCAAAGGATAACGAACCATAACTTGCAATAATTTCTAACGGCACCTGTTCTTTCGCCAAACCAGCAATGGCACGAGAAGCTGCTAACTTCATTTCTTCATTAATCTCTGTTGCACCTACGTCTAATGCACCACGGAATAAGAATGGGAAACAAAGTACGTTATTTACTTGGTTTGGAAAGTCTGAACGACCAGTACAAACAATCGCATCTGGACGTACTGCTTTCGCTTCATCAGGCGTAATTTCAGGTACTGGGTTAGCCAATGCAAGAATTAATGGATTCTCCGCCATGGTTTTCACCATTTCAGGTTTTAACGCACCCGCTTTAGAACAACCTAAGAACACATCGGCTCCCTTAACGGCATCAGCTAATGTGCGCCAACCATTATCTTCAATCGCGTAGAATTGTTTGGTTTCATCCATGTTATCGCCACGGCCTTTGAAAATCACACCTTTAGAGTCACACATGGTGATATTTTCTTTTTTGAAACCTAATGCACGAAGCAAGTTAGTACAAGCAATAGCAGAAGCACCAGCACCATTTACTACTAAGCGAACATCTGCGATATTTTTTCCAATAATTTCTAAACCATTTAATGCAGCCGCACCGACGATAATGGCTGTACCGTGTTGGTCATCATGGAATACCGGAATTCCCATACGTTCACGCAATGCTTTTTCAATGTGGAAACATTCCGGTGCTTTGATATCTTCAAGGTTAATGCCACCAAAAGTAGGTTCTAATGAAGCGATAATATCGATTAATTTATCTGGATCATGTTCATTGATTTCAATATCGAATACATTGATTCCGGCAAATTTTTTGAACAATACACCTTTCCCTTCCATAACAGGTTTTGAGGCAAGTGCACCAATATTTCCTAAACCTAATACAGCTGTACCATTTGAAATCACGGCAACTAAGTTAGCACGAGCGGTATAACGGCTTACTGCTGAAGGATCTTTTTCAATTTCTAAACAAGGCTCTGCAACACCTGGGGAATAAGCAAGGGCTAAATCATGTTGGGTTTCTAACGATTTGGTTGGGGTGACAGCAATTTTTCCTGGAATTGGGAATTCATGAAAATCTAATGCGGCTTGGCGCAATTGTTCGCTCATATAAAAATACTCCATTTTCACTTAGGCTAAATAAAATTTGCGCCATTATACTCTCTTTTTAAGAGAATTTTGTGACATACCGCAAAAATTTTACAAATTTATTACAAAAATATGAGTGAAATCGACCGCACTTTTTGTCTTTTCTTCACATTTAGAGCCAAAAACGTTACTATGTCGCAAAAAAACATGCAGGATGTAAATAATGAGTTTGTTTTCTAAATTTAGAAGTGCCATCAATAAATTACAACGGAAAGCGATTAACAAAACCTTCCAAAAACGGTTAACCAACCAAGGCATGTCAGTGATTTCTGCTAACTGTGTCGGTGCATTTATTTTGCACGACCTCAATCAGCCTTTTAATTCTCCGTTTGTTAACCTTTATTTAGACCCTAGCGATTTTGTTCGCTATCTACAGAACATCACATTCTATCAAGCTCAACCGCTGCAATTTATACAAACAGAAAAACCATATCCTGTTGGTTTATTAGATGATCTTAAGGTGCACTTTATGCACTACCACTCCGAACAAGAGGCTCGGGAAAAGTGG
>ENA-OPCH01000098-OPCH01000098.1-human-gut-metagenome-genome-assembly--contig:-NODE-98-length-15499-cov-4.303678_pt1 | contig 15499 bp, 11 predicted proteins | sample MGYA00241250_ERZ501480 | MGnify/ENA primary metagenome ERZ501480 (study PRJEB25962, sample SAMEA2042515) | human gut metagenome | biome: human gut; feature: human-associated habitat; material: faeces... | reverse complement strand
CAATGGTGACAATAGCCAAATGCCGGCATAATGGCCACTGGATAACGAGAATAGCCTGTCATTTTTGGACGATGATCGCTTGCATTCACTTCATTTGGAACGCTATCTCTTTGTGCGACTCTCGCTTTTTCTCGAGCAGTAACAGTATTACCACTTGTTACCCGAGCATTATAATCTTGTACAGTATTCATATCATACGCAGCTGCGCCATTACCAATACTTGAAGCTTCCTGAGGTGCGGTACACGCAGTTAAAACAGCTAACGCTGCAATAGAGATTAATTTTTTCATAAATTTTACCTTTTGTTACAAACCACTTTATTAAGTGTTTCTCTGCCTTCTTTGATCCGTTCGTTCGCTTTTCTTCTAACATTCGGATCTTCGTTATTTTCAATGTATTTCGCTACATTGGCATTCTTTATTGCATAAACAGGCACATACTGCGAAGTTTTCGTTTCGCCCTGTTTATAAATTGTTGCCCCTAACACGCTTCCATAATATTCACTTGCATCATTTGGCTTAATGTAATAATTACTAGAATTTGTTACATCTACACCATCATCACTTTTAAAGCCACTGCAAATCCCAGCGGGTGAAAGGAAGGTTGTTTTTGAAGCGGCAGTTTCGTTAAACTTGTATATCTCAAACTCAACACTATTAGCAAGCTCTTCCATGTCTTTTTCAGACTTAGGATCTAAACTTCTTTGGTCTTTTCCATCAATATATTTCACTGTTTCAGAAATATTACTTTCAGAAACATTGACTGAAACATGATTTTCAGGTGTCTTCGCTTTTGTTGCATATACAACACTACTACCTTCGGCTAAAACAACTGATGATGCTAAAACACAAAAAGAGTAAATCCCAATTTTTTTCTTAATATGACTCATAATAATTTGATTTTCTACGTTAATAATTATTTTCGTATAATTCGATGGGTAAATAATCTGGGTCTCGGAAGAAAGTGTACTTCATTCCCGTTAATTCATCAACTCGAATTGCTTCACAATCAATGCTATTTTCCAAAAGATAAGCGACATATTCATCAATATTTTCGACTTTAAATGCTAAATGTCGCAAACCACAAGCCTCAGGAGTGGTTACTCTTGGAGGTGGATTTGGAAAAGAAAACAACTCTATTTGACTCCCATCGGGAAAACTTAAATCTAGTTTATAGCTATCCCTTTCTGCCCGATAAGTTTCATTTAGCTGTTTAGCGCCTAAAATCTCCATATAAAAATGCTTCGAACGTGCATAGTTCGAAGCAATAATCGCAATATGGTGAAAACCTAATAATTGGGGTTTCATTATTTCTCCGGTGTGACACTCTTCGCTTTTTCTTCTTCCTGTAAAGCGAGTGCATCACGTGCTGCACGAATACTTTTCTCAAGCATTGGCACGCGAGGATCATCTGGCTCCAATAAACGTAACATCATCGCCCAGGTTACTGCCGCCATTTTATAATCTTCCCCTTCAAAATAACTGAAAGCAAGTAAACTTAATGCTTCAGGATTAGAATGATCTTGACGAATAATCTCGCGTAAAAGCTGATTACCTTTCAGTTTATCCGTTTGATCTTCAGAAGACATTAACATACGCGCATAAGAAAGCTTATAATCTAAATTATCCGGCTCAAGTTTATTTGCTTGTTGATAACTATCAAAGGCTAATTTACCGTTCCCTAAATTCATTCCAACCTGACCTAACAACCACCATTTTTTAGCATCCTTTGGTGTTTTTTGTAAATCCAAACGAAGTGCGGTCGAAAATTGCTGCATTTCTGCATCTGTCATTGGGTTTGTGTCTTCTTCTTTGATCCGTTCAAAGAAATAAGGTAATTTTGCCAATGTCTTTTCCATCATATTTTCGGCTTTCCAAGATCCCAAAGGGAAATAAGCTGCACCAGCAATAATGGCCAAACCTAATAAACCAGAAACAAACCACAACTTACCGTAATTTTTAGCATTTTTATCGATGGTTTGAGTCTCTTTTTGAGGAATATCTTCCAATAATGTTTTTTGTAGCTCTTGCTTGAGTTGTTCAACATTTTCAACTAAACCCTGTTGATTATCTTGCTCAATCTCTTGCAAACGAGAAAAATATAACGCTTTATTTAATTCATCACGCTTTTTATCTTCTTTAGCTTTAACAGAACGTAACAAGGGATAAAAACAAATCAATGCTACGATTAAAGTGAGCGCAATAATACTTAATGCAAAATTCATTATTTATCCTTTTCTTTGAGTAAAGCCGATAAACGTGCATTCTCTTCATCATCTAAAATCGCGTCAGAATTGACCGCACTTGGGCTTTTTGATTTACGTTTAAATATAAATAAAATGCCAACAAATACTAATAAAATTGGTGCAATCCATAACACCATTGTGGCCATTGTTATAGGTGGATCATAAGTCACGAAATTGCCATAACGTTGGATCATATAATCTACCACTTCATTTCGATTTTTGCCTTCTTGCAACAATTCAAACACTTTGCCACGCATATCTACGGCAATGGTTGCATTAGAATCGGCAATATTGTTATTTTGACATTGTGGACAACGTAATTCTTGTGTTAATTGATGATAGTCCTTTTCTTGCTCTGGTGAAGCAAAATTCAATGCATCAATGGAAGCTGTCGCCGAGATACTCACAAAAAGTGCGGTTAAAAAAAGCCATGATTTTTTCATTATGGTTTCTCCGCGAGTTTGTCATAAATCGGTTTTAAGGTCTCATTCCAAACGCGTTCATTCACATCACCCGCTAAGCGATAATGAATCACGCCTTTACCATCAACGATAAATGTTTCCGGGGCGCCGTAAACCCCCAAATCTAATGCAAAAGAACCTTTTTCATCTTTAAGCACAAGACTATAAGGATTGCCTAAATCTTTTAGCCATTTTACAGCTTTTGGTGATTCATCTTTATAGTCGATACCAATGATTGTTACGCCTTGTTTAGCCAATTGATTCAAATATTGATGCTCTGCATAACAAGTTGGACACCAAGTCGCCCACACATTTAAGAGAATTGGTTTACCTTGTTGGAAAATTTCATTACCGTAGGTTTTATTTTCCAATAAATCCGTTAATGTTTTCTGTGGTACAGGTTTCCCTACCAGGGCTGACTCTAACGCTTTCGGATCATCACCTTGAGCATTGCGTCCAAGCTGAACTAAAAAGGCCACAACAACAGCTAGAAAAATAATAAGTGGGATAAGTAGTTTTTTATTCATAACACGATCAATTTACATCTATTTTAGGGGGCTTAATTTAGCCCCGCATCACAATTAAGACTGTTTTACCAAACGACTAAAACGATAACGACGGTCAAACATACAGAGCAAGCCACCTAATGCCATAAACAATCCTCCAATCCAAATCCAACGGATAAATGGTTTATAGTAAAGGCGTAGCGCCCATGAGTTATCATCTATTTTTTCGCCCAAGGCGACATAAAGATCGCGAGTAAAGCCCCAATTAATTGCTGCTTCAGTCATAGGCATTTTACTGACGGTATAAAAACGTTTTTCAGCGAATAATGTTGCTTCTGGTTTACCCGCTTTTGAAATATCAATTTGTGCTTTACCGCCCATATAGTTAGGACCATTTGCGTCACTCACGCCTGCAAATTTGAAGTCATAGTTAGCAATCTGTACCGTATCACCCACGGCCATTCGCACATCACGTTCTACACTGAAGTTTTGGCTAAAGGCAATTCCCCAAACGGTCATGGCTACACCAAGGTGAGCCAAAATCATCCCCCAATGAGAACGAGAAAGTTTAGTGATACCTTTAAAGAAAGACTCGCGGTGTGTTGCACGTTGCTTCATTTCATAAAGACTGAGTAACACAATAATGACTGACATCATAGTGCCAAGCACAGCACTGACAGTGAGTTTATTTTGTAGGAAATACGGTAAAGCAAAACCTGTAATCGCCATCACAATCACACTCACAACAACCGGTGTGCGAATTTCAGAGAACTGGTCACGACGCCATTTTACTAACGGTCCAATACCCAGTAATAAGGCAAATGGGGTCATAATAATCAGGAACATTTGATCAAAGAAGGGGGCACCGATCGAAATAGATCCTAAGCCTAATTGTTTATGAACTAGCGGTAATAACGTTCCTAAGAATACCACACAAAGTGCGGTCATTAATAGGATGTTATTTAGTAATAATAAGGTTTCACGAGAATAACGTTCCGCATTATCACGCGAACGAATTTGGTTGCCTTTGTAAGCGTACAAGGTTAAAGAACCACCAATTACCACAACCAAATAAGCAAGAATATATAAACCACGTGTAGGATCTGAAGCAAAGGCGTGTACTGACACTAAGATACCGGAACGAACTAAGAACGTACCCAGTAAGCAAAGTGAGAAAGCAAGGATTGCTAAAAGTACAGTCCAAGCTTTAAAAGAGCCACGTTTTTCAGTCACCGCTAAGGAGTGGATTAATGCGGTTCCCGCAAGCCAAGGCATTAAAGAAGAGTTTTCTACAGGATCCCAGAACCACCAGCCGCCCCAGCCTAATTCATAATATGCCCACCATGCACCGAGCACTATCCCTAAGGTTAAGAATAACCAAGAAACGAGCACCCAAGCTCGCATAGCACGTGCGATCGCTTGTGCAGAACGATTAAAGATTAAAGCTGAAATGGACATGGCAAAGTTAACGGCAAAGCCCACATAACCCACATATAACAGTGGTGGATGGAAAATTAAGCCAATATCTTGCAGCATTGGATTGAGATCTCGTCCTTCCGAAGGGGCAGGAAACGCACGTCCAAATGGATTTGAGTAGAACAAAATAAAAATAGCAAACCCAAGACAAATTAAGCCGAGTAAAGAAAGGGTTTGTGCAGAAAAAGTGCGGTCATTTTTGCGAGAGAAAAAGGCAAAAGCCAATAACCAAAGACTTAATGTGAAAAGCCAAAATAAAATGGAGCCTTCATGTCCGCCCCAGGTGGCGGCGACTTTAAAAAATGTTGGTAGTTGAGAATTGGAGTGCGCTGCCACGTATTCCAAAGTGAAGTCATCCATTGCAAAAGAGTAGGCAAGAATACCGATTGAAACGCTCGTAAAAATACCGAAGCAATAACTTAATCCCCAAGCTGTGTTGGTGAGAGAGGGTTTATTTCGCCAAATACCAATTTGCGGCACGATGGAAAGTAAGAGCGCCGCGGTGGTGGCAAAGAGTAATGAGAGAAATCCGAATTCGGGGAGCATAGTATTCTTCAGTATTAATGGTTGTATTTGACAAAATAAGGTTAATTTTAAGCATGAAAAACATACGTAAAATTAACCACACTTTAGTCTTTTAAATAAACAAAAGGCGTATTGTATACGCCTTTTGATTAAATAAGAAGTTTATCCTTACGCAACGGTAAGTTGTCCTGCATACAAGATGAAGTAACGTAAGCAGAGAACCCCGATTAAGTCGAAGATTGACACAAGGATAATAAAGTTCTTGTTGTATTTTAAGTTGTCTTTTACGGCAAGGTTGGCAAGTAGTGGAATTAAGATACCAATTAAGAATACCCCAATCCAGAAGACTGCACCCCAGAAGCCAGATAATGCATTCTGTAAGGCAACCACTTTTTGGCCACCACCAAAATAAAGACCCACGAAGAAACAAACTAATAAACCAAGCTCAGTTACCATGATTGGCACTTCAAATTTATGAATGAAGTGTGATTCATGGCTATCACCTTTTAATTTACCTGCAATGAGGATAAATAAGAAGGTTGCAGCGATACCAGAAGAGGTACCTGAAGCCAAGAATAACGCTGGTAGAACAGGGTTATTCAACATTGGGTAACTAATCAATGCTGAAAGTAAGAAACCGGTATAAGCCCCTAGTACAGCAGCTAGGATGAAGAGAATGACTTCTACAGGACCAGTTAAACGTTCTAATACATTGATAATTTTACCGACGAAACCAAGTTTTGGCATAAAACGTTGAATGAACGCCATGATATCTTCTTTGAAGATAACCGCACACCAACATACCAAGAACAGCATATAAACTTGGAATAACATTACCCCCATAGACATTACAGAGTTGAATTGATAGTTAAACATCAATTTCCAGAATGTCCAAGGACGTGCCAAGTGGAAAATTAATAGGGTTAAACCAATTAATGTTGGCACAGAACCTAAAACGGCGGCTGCTCGGATAATCCAGTTTTTGCTTGGATTTTCTAATTTGTGACTACGTTTATAAGCAATCGCTAATTGTACCGCACCGGAAGAAATACCAAGTAAGAACAAATAGATAGCGATTGTTGAATCCCACACCAAATTAGGTGTGTGAAACGGAACAGGATAATCTAATGTCATCTTCTTGGCTCCCCGTGTTGGAATGGAATATGGTAGAGATTTGGTTGAGTACCTAATTCCACTTTCGTGCGATAAACCGGTTTTTCTTTCACTTTGCGGGACACTTCGCTGCTTGGGTCATTCATATCACCAAAGGTTAATGCTTTGGTTGGACAAGCTTCTACACAAGCAGGTTGTTTGCCAGCTGCTAAGTTTGTATCGCGACAGAAGTTACATTTATCCGCAGTACGGTGTACTGGGTGAATGAAACGTACGCGGTAAGGACAAACTGCAACACAGTATTGGCAACCTACACAAAGATCTTTATGCACATCTACGATACCTGTTTCAGGATCAATAAATGATGCACCGGTCGGACAAACTGCCACGCAAGGGGCGTTTGTACAGTGTTGGCAAGATTGACGGAAAAACTCGTATTCTTGATTTGGGAATTCGCCGTAAGGTTCACTACGGAGAATTTCCAAACGTGAAACGCCTTCAGGAACGTGGTTTGTTTCACGACAAGCATCCATACAAGCGGTACAGCCGATACAAGCTGTTTCGTCGTGTACCATTGCATAGCGTTTCGGTTTATCCGCCTTTTCCTCTTTCGCTAAAGAGGTAACTGATGTCCCCGTCATAAGGATTAATGCCCCCATGCCGGAAACAAAGTTTCGGCGTGAACAAGCTGTCATTATTTATCCTTTTGTTCGGTTGATTGCGTTTGTGATTGTGCTTCTTTTGCCGCTTTGCGTTTTTGTTGTTCGCCGTGGCAATCTACACAAAGTTTCACACGATTTTTCGGTTGAATACCTTTCATCGCATCATCTTTCGGGTGTAATGTGTGGCAGCTTGCACAAGGCAATTTCATTGCGTGAACATCGTGCGCCCAAAGTTTTTCACGAAGTTTTGCAGGTTGGTGACAAGCAAAACAAACTTGGTTTTGTTCTTGCGCGGTATACATTGGTTTTTTATCACCAAAGATATCGCCATCAAAACGCATCACATCTTTTGCACCACGACGGTGATCTTCCGAAATATTACCGTGACAGTTTACACAGTTAATCGGTTTACCTGTGTTAGGGCTTTTTTGATTTAAGTGTGCGCCGTGGAATTTACCAAAGTGTAATTCACCACCAGATTGATCTAAAGTTTGGTTTTTATCAACTTGGTCAAATTTGTGACATTTTGCACAATATTGGTTTGGATCACGTTGGTTATCCAATTGTGGCTCGTAAGTGAGTTGAGAGGCAGGTGTTTTTGCCATCTCTTCCGCACTTGCAGCCATTGGCATTGCCGCAAGCATTGCAAGCAATGCAAGGGATTTTGCCGATTTGCTGATTAAAGAAGTTAAATTCATTCTGATTACCTCAAATATATGGTTAAAAATGACCGCACTTCGACACTTTAGTTACAAAGTGCGGTTCTTTTTTTATTGTTTTGTTGCGGTATCTTCAGCTAATTTGCCATTGGCTTTCGCTTCTTTTACCCATTGAGGTACAACAGTTTCTAAGAATTCTTTTTTCGCTTTACGTTCTTTCTCGATATCAATACCCATTACTTTCCATGCTTTATCAGCTGTAGAAATATCTGGTACTTCAACCGGAGTTTTCACGCCATGTTTAGTTAAGATTGCTGCAAGTTTAGCACGAGCATCAGCTGCTTTGTCTAAACCAGAACCTAATACGCGAAGCATTACATCAGGTGCGTGCATGTGACCACCGTGGCTTGCTGCTGCGTAGTCCCAACGCCATTGAGCGTGACGGATATCCATTAAAGCAGGTTCCATTTCTTCTTTAGTTGCACCTGCATCCCATGCCGCTTTCGCTTCAAAGTGAGCACGAACAACTTGATCTTCTAAACGACCCATTACATCTTTCACTTCTTTTTTACGTGAAGCAACGATGTCTTTAAGTTTTTCTTTGCTTTGATCGTGACAGTTTGCACATGTGGTATCAAATGCATCGAATGGGTTTTGGATTTGGTGGTCGGTGTAAACTTTACCGTCTTTACCTTGTACTTTAGGCATGTGACAGTCGATACAAGTTACGCCGTTTTTACCGTGCATACCTAAAGACCAAATTTCAAAGTCAGGGTGTTGAGCTTTTAACATTGGTGCTTTAGAAAGCGAGTGAGTCCAGTCACTGAAGCCGATATCATCGTAGTATTTTTCGATGTCATCAACAGTTTGACCGTTGTTCCACGGGAAGGTTACTTGTTTTAAGTCGCCCGCGAAGTAGTATTCAACGTGACAGTTTGCACAGATTTCAGCACGTTTTTCAGTGCGAGCAGCTGTGTTAAAGCTTAAGTTAGCTTGTTCTTTACCTTCAGCTTTTGCTTTTGCTTGAAGTGCATTATTTAAGTGATCTAATGCACGAAGAACGTGTGGACGAGCAATACGTAATGCAGGTTTGCCTTCAGCAAAGTCTTTAGAGGTCGTATCGTGACAGTCAGCACAACCGATCGAGTTGACAATTTCTGGTCCACCTTTAGCCCATTTGGCACCAAAGTAACCATCTTCACCCCATTCTGCAATTAAACGAGGAACGTCTGGACCTTTACAAGTCCAACATGCCATTGGTTGAGGGCCATCATTTGCATTTTTGGGCGCACCAGTACGTAAAATATTACGTACATCTTCTACTGCATAAACGTGACCACGAGGTGCGTTATATTCTTTTGCGAAAGAATAGCCCCCCCATAACACGATTAAACGAGGATCTTGTTCATTAGCATAGATGATTTTGTCGCCTTTTTCAGTCGCTTTCCACGAATTGAATTGGCTAGGATATTTCTCAGCAAATTTTTCATTCACTGCTTCGATTTTTAAATTAGGGTTTGGTGCTTCCACAGGTTGTTCAACAGGCTTGTATACCATTTCAGCCATCGCTGAGTTATACACACCTAAAGCTGCGAAAGAAGTGGCCAAAACAAGGCTTTTTCTCAATGCGTTCACGATAATCACTCCATTAGGAAAGAATAAAAAAACAATTTAAAATGCGAACAATTCCTATTAAGCTTTTGAATTCACTCATAAAAATAGTTCATTGCAAGCATAAGATACCAAAAAGTAGTAGTTTTTCTAAGGTTATCTTCCAAAAGTTTGAGGTTGATCAAACTTTAAAATCAAAATACTCACAAAGAGGTACATTGGGTATTAGAAAAGTGGTAAAGGAGGATACCTTGAAAGAGGAAAAAAGTGCGGTCGATTTTCATCGTGTTTTTTACTTGTTTGAGAGTGATTAAACCCTTGTTATTAGCCCATCCTGAGTACTTTTTTAATGTTCGCTTTTTACGCAAACGTTAAAATGTAAATTTTTTGTAAAAAACAGTGCAAAAAGCAAACATTTCCTTGATCTTATGCTTAGCTCCTATATACTCCAAAAACTTTATTATTTACTTGCTTAGTTTGCATTATTTTTACTAAGTGCATATGTGGACTTTATCGGTTTAGGAGAACTTTTGTATGAACAAAGTATTTAAGATTATTTGGAACAAAACGACACAATCTTTTGTCGTCACATCAGAATTAGCAAAAGGAGCCGTAAAAGCCTCTTCAAACTCAGAACAACGTGTAACAAGCGAAACACGTTTATCTTCTCTTTTTAAACTTTCAGCATTTGCACTTTCTTTATCTGCAGTGATGATGCCGGCACAGGCTCAAGTGCATGTTGGCGATGTTGATCCTGATAATGTTGTAGCAACGGCTATTGGTATTGGGGATGCAAATACCAAAGCATCAGGAGAAAACTCTACAGCGATTGGTAATTCTGCAAATGTTACTTCTGCGGGACAAAACTCCAAGGCGATTGGTAATAATGTAACCGTATCAGAAGCAAATTCTAGTGCTACAGGTAATAATGTAACTGTATCAGGAGCAAACTCTAGTGCCTCAGGTAATAATATAACTGTATCAGGAGCAAACTCTAGTGCTTCAGGTAATAATGTAACTGTATTGAGTGCAAATTCTAGCGCGACGGGAAATAATATTACTCTTGAAAACCATGCTTATAATAATTTATTAGCCATGGGGAACAATATTAAAGTGGTTCATGCAAATTCTAATGCAATTGGTAATAATATCAATGTGTCGCATATGAATGCATCTGCAATTGGTAATAACATCAGTGTGTCAAATCTGAAATCTGCCGCAATTGGTAATGATATCAATGTATCTGGCAAAACTTCATTTGCAATGGGTAATAATGTAACGATATCTGAAGAAAAAACATTAGCAATTGGTAGTGATGTGAATGGTCGTTATGCCAATAGTGTGCTGATTGGTGATAGCACAGGAAATTATGGTGGAACAGCGGGTAGTCGTAATATTCTCATCGGTCAAAATGCTCAAGTTGGCGATAGCACTTCTGTTGTACGAGTAAACCAGTCTATTGCTATTGGAGCTGGCATTAGAGCTGATAAAGCAGCTACATTTGGTGGTAATTCTATTACTGAGGGTGCATGGGCTCGAGGCGATCAATCAATTGCGATTGGCGGTAATGTTATTTCTTATGGTAATGCATCGGTTGCGATTGGTGGGGATGATACTGATAAAGCAGCGGCTACACAAACGACTTATATCAATACTAATGGCCAAGATAAAACGGGAACGGTTCAACAAGCATTTAAAGATTTAACTGGAGGGGATCTTCAAAGTCCCCGTTGGATGAATACGATTGCTGGTGAGGCTGCTGTATCATTAGGAACAAAAACAAAATCTGGGGATCTTTCATTAGCATTAGGTTCATTGGCTGCAGCGCAAAAAACGAATGCTGTCGCTGTTGGTACAGGAGCTAATGCAACTTTTGCAAACTCTGTTGCGATTGGTGGCGGTTCTGCGACGGATAAAGCGGGGGTTGCCTATACTACTCGTACTATTTTAGGGACAACTTATACTTGGGCTGGTGGTGCTGATACTATCGCGGGGGACGTTGTTTCCATTGGTAAAAAAGGCTATGAACGTCAACTCATCAACTTATCACCAGGTGATATTTCTGCAAACTCGACTGATGCGATCAATGGTTCTCAGCTTTACGCTGCGATGGCAGAAATTGAAAAAATTCGTTATTTCTCGGTTAAATCCAATGTAACGGGCAACCAGAATAATATGGGGGCCTCAGGTGTTGACTCTATTGCGATTGGTCCAAATGCAAGTACTACACCTATCGCTGTTAATTCTATTGCTGTTGGCTTGAATGCTAGCACTACTCATGCAGATTCTATTGCAATGGGCTCAAATGCGAAAGCTGCTGAAAATAAACTTGTTTCTATTGGACCAAATGCTACATCAACTGCAAGATATGGTGTGTCATTAGGCAATAACGCATCATCAAATGGTACAGCTTCTATTGCCATTGGTAATTCAACGAATGCATCTCACGACAATGCAATTGCTATTGGTGATGCGGCAAACACAAATTCGTGGGCGACAATTGCTATTGGTAACAATGCGAGTGCTGCGGCAAGCAGAACTATTGCCGTTGGTCGTAATGCCTCTGCTGCTGGACAGACTGCCATTGCGATGGGTATTAATAGTAATGCAAGTCAATATTCTGACATTGCTATTGGTGAATTAGCAACCTCTAATGGAGGTTATTCTGTTGCTATGGGACATAAAGCCAATGTAGGAGGTGGTCTTTCTGTTGGTATTGGTGTTTCATCAAACGCAAGTGCAAACTGGACAACAGCTATTGGCTCTAGTGCTAATGCATCGGCAAATTATGCGACAGCCTTAGGTACAGACTCAACTGCTTCAGGAGGATTTTCAATAGCTTCAGGTTATGCCTCAAAGGCAAGTGGTGGTAATTCAATGGCTTTTGGCACCAACTCAAACGCGTCGAATGAGACAACAATTGCTATCGGTGTTAATTCATTAGCAAGTGGTGTAAATACCGTGGCTTTAGGACAAGGAAGTAAAGCGACTGATTATTCTGCGATGGCGTTTGGCCTAGGTGCAAATTCATCAGGTCGATATTCAATTGCAATTGGCCAAGATACGAAGGCTGCGATAGAGCATTCTATTGCAATGGGGTATTCTGCGAATGCAGCAGAGGCTTTCACTATTTCTCAAGGGGCTTATTCTGAAGCTACTCAACGAGCGGCTATAGCATTAGGTTATACAGCCAAAGCAACAGATCGAGATGCGATGGCATTAGGTTCATTCGCTAATGCAAGTGCGAACAGTGCCGTTGCTCTGGGGCCACATGCTAAAAGTACAGCATATAAATCTATTGCCCTAGGTGCTGATTCTGAAGCAGGGACAAATATGTTTGATGCTAACTCAACAAGTGCTGTATTTAAAAATGATGCAGGTTTAAATTCAGAAGTGAGATTTGCAGCAAGTTCATCTAGCATTGGTGGGGCAGTTTCTGTTGGTAAAGCAGGCAATGAGCGCCAAATCCAGAATGTAGCAGCAGGTCGTATTTCCGCGACTTCAACTGATGCAATTAACGGTTCACAACTTCACGCAGTATTAAACAATAGCGGTTTTAACGTACAAGAAAATGGTTCATCTAAATCACGCATTAATAATAATGATGTAGTGAACTTCAAAGATGGAAAATTAACTACCGCGAATGTGACTGACACTGAAAATGGCACAATTGTGAAATTTGATGTGAATACAACAAATATCACTACTGATGCAGCAGGCAATGCAACAGCAGCAAATCCTAATAATATTGCTACGGCAGGTGATGTGACCAGTGCTATCAATAATGTACGTAATATGCCAATTACTTTCACAGGTAATAGCGGAAGTGCGGTCAAAAAATTAGGTGAATCTTTAGGCATTGTGGGTGATGGTACAGATATTACCAGTACAGCCGATGCAAACAATGTGACATTTACATTAAACAAATCAACTGCAGTAACGGCAGGGGATAATAAGGCTGTAACTAGTGGTGCAGTTGATACTGCAATTAAAGCGATTAACTTAAATACCGCAGGCAATTCTGGTACTGGCTCAGTGAATCTAGCTACCCAAAGTTTAAATATTACTGGTACGAATGGATTGCAAACAGAAGCTAAAGCAAATGGCATTGAAGTAAAAATTGATGCTGCTACGAAAAATAAAATTGATAATGCCGCAAACCAAAGCCTAGATAATATTAACCCTGATGGCAAAAATGTGATTAAAGGCTTAGTTGATATTGAAAATGGCAAGAATACGACTGCAAGCAGCCGAGATGTGAATGGAGTAAAAACCTTCAAAGTGGATGTGAATACAACCACGATTTCTGCCGGCGACAATGGACAAGTTAATACACCTGCTAACGGGAATGCTCCAGTGACAGCAACTTCTGTTGCAGAAGCAATCAATAATACTTATTGGAATGTCGTTGCAAATGACAATACCAAAGAAGCTGTTAAGGCTGGCAATACTGTTAAATTTATTGATGGTAAAAATATATCTATTTCTCAGAATGGTAAGGATTTTACTATTTCAACAAGTAATAAGGTAAGTTTTGACCATGTTGATGTTGGTCCTATTTCAATCGATAAAGATGCAGGAGTTAATGCAGGTGATAAGAAAATCACCAATGTGGCAAATGGAACCGATCCAAGTGATGCCGTCAATGTTTCTCAGTTAAATGCAGCTAAAACTGAAGTTAAGGCGGGTAAAAATACAACTGTTACACCAGAAACAGGTACAAATGGGCAAACTATTTATAAAGTTGATAGTGTAGATACATCTGCAAATGTAACAACAACAGATGCGTTAACTGTAGAAAATAAAGGCGCTCAAAATGTTGGAGATGCCTCTGTAACTAATTATCATCTTGATTTATCTCAAAAAACAAAAGATGAGATTAAACAAGGTGTAGATGCGAATACCACAGTAAGTACAAAAGGTTTAACTTTTACTGGTGATAGCGGTTCAACTAATGTGGAAAAATTAGGTTCAACCGTTGCGATTAACGGTGATGACAACATCACCACTGAAGCAACTGATGATAAAGTTACAGTTAAATTAAATAAAGATATCACCGTTGATAGCGTAAAAGCAGGTGATACAACCATTAACAATGACGGTTTAAAAATTGCTGGTGGTCCGAGTGTAACTAAAGCAGGTATTGATGCTGCGGGTAATAAAATTACCAATGTTGAAGCAGGTACCGATGATACCGATGCAGTGAATGTTTCACAATTAAAAGATGTGGAAAAAGTAGCTAATAAAGGCTGGAATTTAACTGCTAATGGAGAAAATAGTAGTAATGTAGCACCTGGTGAAACGGTTGATTTGAATAACACCGATGGCAATATTAAAATTACCAAAAATGCAGCAGATGATAATGTGACGTTTAATTTAAATGAAACGATTAATGTCAAAAATGTGAACGCTTCTGGTGATGTGAAAGCTGGGGATACCGTATTGAATAAAGATGGTGTGAAAGTTGGTGATAAAGTTGCCTTAACCAAAGATGGCTTAAAAGCCGGTGACACAACTATTAATACTGATGGTTTAACTGTTGACGGTGGCCCAAGTGTCACTAAAAATGGTATTGATGCAGCAGGCAATAAAATTAGCAATGTTGCAGCAGGTACAAATGATACAGATGCAGTTAATGTTTCTCAGTTAAAAGCCGCAAAAACAGAAGTTACAGCTGGTAAAAACACAAGTGTTACACCAGAAAAAGGTGAAAATGGACAAACCATCTACAAAATTGATGCTGTAGATACGTCTGCAAATGTGACAACTACTGATGCATTAACAGTAGAAAACAAAGGTGCAAAAGATGTTGGCGATGCTTCTATAACGAATTACCACCTTGATTTATCTCAAAAAACAAAAGATGATATTCAAAAAGGTGTTGATGCAAATACCACAGTAAGTACAAAAGGTTTAACCTTTACAGGTGATAGCGGTTCTACTAATGTGGAAAAATTGGGTTCAACTGTTGCGATTAATGGTGATGATAACATCACTACTGAAGCATCAGATGATCAAGTTACAGTTAAGTTAAATAAAAATATCACAGTTGATAGCGTAAAAGCGGGTGATACAACGATTAACAATGATGGTTTAACTGTTAAAGGTGGTCCAAGTGTTACTAAATCTGGTATTGATGCAGCTGGTAATAAAATTACCAATGTTGAAGCAGGTACCGATGACAAAGATGCAGTGAATGTTTCACAATTAAAAGATGTGGAAAAAGTAGCTAATAAAGGCT
>ENA-OPCH01000095-OPCH01000095.1-human-gut-metagenome-genome-assembly--contig:-NODE-95-length-16260-cov-2.280654_pt1 | contig 16260 bp, 14 predicted proteins | sample MGYA00241250_ERZ501480 | MGnify/ENA primary metagenome ERZ501480 (study PRJEB25962, sample SAMEA2042515) | human gut metagenome | biome: human gut; feature: human-associated habitat; material: faeces... | reverse complement strand
TATATGATAGATAAATGGGAAAAACGAAGGAGCCAATACTCGAATTTCGGGATAAGAGAATTACTCTTCGAATAAAAAATTGTATCTTTACAACCTGAAATTTCATACTATAACGAACAGATGGCCATTATCATTAAGAAAGTAAGCTCTAAAAAAGAGTTGCAGACATTTATTCGCTTCAATTACGAATTATACAAAGACAATCCTTATTCCGTACCTGATTTGTACGATGATATGTTGAATACGTTCAGCCCGAAAAAGAATGCAGCATTTGAATTCTGTGAGGCTGATTATTTTCTTGCTTATGAAGGGAAAAAAGGGGTAGGACGTGTACCTGCCATTATTAACCACCGTGCGAACGAAACATGGAAAAAAAAGGAAGTCCGTTTTGGATGGATTGACTTTTTAGATAAGCCGGAAATTTCTGAAGCATTGCTTGGAGCAGTAGAAGAATGGGGAAAAGAACGAGGAATGGAAGCTATTGTCGGACCGCTAGGCTTTACCGATATGGATGCAGAAGGTATGCTGGTTGAAGGGTTCGATCAGCTAGGAACCATGTCGACTATTTATAATTACCCTTATTATCAACAGCATATGGAGCGTTTAGGCTTCGAAAAGGAAGCCGACTGGGTAGAGTTTAAGTTGACTGTTCCCGATAAGTTGCCAGAGAAGTTTATCCGTATTTCCGAAATTATTCTGGAAAAATATAAGCTGAAAATCAAAAAATTGAAACGTAGTGAAATAAAGAGCAAAAACTACGGACAGAAGATTTTTGATTTGATAAATGAATCCTATGCACCTTTATACGGCTATTCACAAATGACTCAGGGGCAAATCAATCAATATATCAAGATGTATTTGCCATTGATAGATTTGCGAATGGTTTCGCTTGTAGAAGATGAAAATGAAAACCTGGTAGCTGTGGGTATTTCTATGCCTTCTTTGTCGGAAGCACTGCAAAAGGCAAAAGGTAAGATGCTTCCTTTTGGCTGGTTCCATTTACTTAAAGCCTTGTTTATCAAAAAGCCGAAAGTGCTTGATTTATTGCTGGTAGGTGTGAAGCCCGAATATCAAAGTAAAGGAGTAAATGCATTGTTGTTTTATGATTTAGTTCCAGTTTATCAACAGATGGGATTCAAATATGGAGAAAGTAATCCGGAACTGGAAATGAACAAGAAAGTACAGGCACAGTGGGGAGCTTTCGAAGCTGTTCAGCACAAACGCCGCCGTGCATATAAAAAAATGTTAGTAGCAGGAAAGAAAGAAGAAAATTAGTATATCGTTTGAGTGTTGTTTATGGAAGAAGAATACAATGAACAAATAGCGAATCCCGTTTCGTATACAGAGGAGAATATTCGTCATCTGAGCGATATGGAGCATGTCCGTACGCGTCCTGGTATGTATATCGGGCGTTTAGGTGATGGCTCTCAGGCAGAAGATGGCATCTATGTATTGCTGAAAGAAGTCGTAGATAACTGTATTGACGAGTTTAAAATGGGAGCAGGAAAACGCATTGAAATACAGATGGAAGATAATTTGCGTGTTTCTGTACGCGATTATGGGCGTGGTATTCCGTTAGGAAGTCTGGTTGATGCCGTATCTATGCTGAATACGGGTGGAAAATATGATACAAAGGCATTTAAGAAAAGTGTCGGGTTGAATGGTGTCGGAGCAAAGGCTGTCAATGCGTTGAGTTCTCGTTTTATAGCGCGAAGTGTACGCGACGGGCAGATGCGTGAAGCTGTTTTTGCAAAAGGAGAACTGATAAGTGATACTACTCAATCTACAGAGGAAGAAAATGGTACTTATATTTTCTTTGAGCCCGATAACACCTTGTTTCTAAACTACCACTTCCGTCCTGAATATATCGAAACGATGCTGCGTAACTATACATATTTAAATACAGGGCTATCGATATATTATAACGGTCACCGCATTGTAAGCCGTAACGGTCTGGAGGATTTGCTGAATGACAATATGACTTCTCAAGGCTTGTATCCTATTGTTCATCTGAAAGATGAAGATATAGAAATAGCCTTTACTCATAGTCCTCAGTATGGAGAGGAATATTATTCGTTTGTCAACGGACAGCATACCACTCAGGGAGGTACGCACCAAAGTGCTTTCAAGGAGCATATTGCACGTACTATCAAGGAATTCTATGGTAAGAATATGGAATTTCAGGATATTCGCAACGGGCTGGTAGCTGCTATTGCCATTAATGTAATAGAGCCGACCTTCGAAAGTCAGACAAAGATTAAGTTGGGCTCTTTGACGATGGCTCCTGAAAAAGATTCAGATGGTAATCCTTATCCACTTTCAGGAATCAGCGTCAATAAGTTTATCGGTGACTTTATAAAGGAAAACGTAGACAATTACTTGCATAAACATCCCGATGTAGCAGATGTGTTGCTTCAGAAGATTCAGGAATCGGAAAAAGAACGTAAGGCTATCGCGGGGGTTACTAAGATTGCGCGTGAACGCGCCAAAAAAGCAAATCTGCATAACCGTAAGTTACGTGATTGCCGTATTCACTTGAATGACTTGAAAGGGGCTAAGAAAGATGAAGAAAATGATCCGCGTTTGGAAAGTTCTATTTTTATCACGGAGGGAGATTCTGCAAGTGGCTCTATAACCAAGAGCCGTGATGTTAATACTCAGGCTGTATTCAGTTTGCGTGGTAAACCTTTGAATTCGTTTGGATTAACTAAAAAAGTCGTTTACGAGAATGAAGAATTCAATCTGTTGCAAGCTGCGCTGAATATCGAGGATGGCTTGGACGGATTACGGTATAATAAAGTCATCGTGGCAACTGATGCCGATGTGGATGGTATGCATATACGCTTGCTGATGATAACTTTTTTCCTTCAGTTCTTTCCCGATTTAATAAAGAAAGGACACGTTTACATCTTGCAGACGCCGCTTTTCCGCGTTCGTAACCGTAAAAAAGGTGTATACGAAACTATTTATTGCTATACAGATGAGGAACGAATTGCAGCAATAGAAAAGTTGGGTCCCAATCCGGAGATTACCCGATTTAAAGGATTAGGAGAAATTTCGCCTGATGAGTTCCGGAATTTTATTGGAAAGGACATGCGTTTAGAACAGGTTTCTTTGCGTAAAACGGATGCAGTTAAAGAGTTGCTGGAGTTTTACATGGGTAAGAACACCATGGAGCGACAAAACTTTATTATTAATAATTTGGTAATAGAAGAGGACTTGTTGAATTGATAGATCAAGTATCTCTTGATTTGTGATTATTGGCTTAAATGAAAAGAGCGATATTTCCAGGGACATTTGATCCCTTTACAATCGGGCATTTTTCGGTGGTAAAACGTGCATTAACCTTTATGGACGAGATTATTATCGGAATTGGTGTCAATGATAATAAGAAAACCTGGTTTCCTACCGAAAAACGTGTGGAGATGATAAAAAGACTCTACGCAAACGAATCTCGCATACGAGTAGAAGCGTATGATAATCTGACTGTCGATTTTGCGCAACAGAGGAACGCTAAGTTCATTATCAGAGGAATCCGTACTGTTCGTGATTTTGAATATGAAGAAACCATTGCCGACATAAATAGAAAGCTTGCTGGCATTGAAACGATTTTGCTTTTCACAGAGCCGGAACTGACAGCCATCAGTTCCACTATTGTACGTGAATTATTGCAATATGGCAAAGATGTAACACCGTTTTTGCCAGAAGGACTGGATATTAATTTATGATGAAAACTATGAAACAGCGACTTTATTTGATTTTGTTGTGCAACTTCTTCTTTTTCTGTTCAGTAGTGGCACAGAATAAGATGCTCAACTCTCCTTCACGCAAGTTGCAGTTGGCGGAGTTTGCCATATCAAACTTATATGTCGATCAGGTAGATGAAAATAAGCTGGTAGAGTCGGCTATTGTAAAGATGCTGGAGCAACTGGACCCTCATTCTACTTATTCTGATCCGGAAGAGGTAAAAGCGTTGAATGAGCCATTGCAAGGGAACTTTGACGGCATAGGAATTCAGTTTAATATGGCTACTGATACGCTATTTGTTATCCAGCCTGTCTCCGGAGGCCCGTCGGAGAAAGTTGGAATTTTGGCGGGCGACCGTATTATTGAGGTAAATGATACGGTGATTGCCGGAGTAAAAATGACTACGGAAGATGTGATGCGTCGTCTGCGAGGTAAACGAGGTACAGAGGTAACCGTAAAAGTTATGCGTCGTGGAGTAAAAGAGCTACTTCCTTTTACTATCAAACGCGATAAGATTCCTGTATATAGCCTTGATGCTTCGTATATGGTTGATAAAAAAATCGGCTATATTCGTGTAAATCGTTTTGCCGCAACTACAGGAAAGGAATTTGCTGATGCTCTTCATCGTTTGCAGAAGGAAGGTATGCGCGACCTTATTCTCGATTTGCAAGGAAATGGTGGAGGATATCTGAATGCAGCGATTGAATTGGCTAATCAGTTCTTAGGTAAGAAAGAACTTATCGTTTATACAGAAGGACGTCGTAATCCTCGTGCTGAGTTTGATGCTGAGGGAAATGGTGATTTCTTAAATGGACGTTTGGTTGTATTGGTCGATGAATTTTCTGCGTCGGCAAGTGAGATCGTAACAGGAGCATTGCAAGACTGGGACCGTGCTATAGTTGTGGGCAGACGTACTTTTGGAAAAGGGCTGGTACAGCGTCCGATTGATTTACCTGACGGTTCTATGATTCGTCTGACTGTTGCTCGTTATTATACGCCTTCCGGTCGTTGTATTCAGAAGCCTTACGAGAGTATTGAACAGTACAATAAAGATTTGATAGATCGTTACAATCGTGGGGAAATGTTGAGTGCAGACAGTATCCATTTTCCGGATTCTTTGAAATACAAGACATTGAAGCTGGGACGTACTGTCTATGGTGGAGGAGGTATCATGCCGGATTATTTTGTGCCTGTAGATACAACCATGTATACTGATTATTATCTTGCCTTGCGCGATAAAGGAGCTATTGTGCAGATGAACTTGAAGCTGGTAGATGCATATCGTGAAGAATGGCTGAAAGAGTATAAGGACTTCCGACATTTTAATAAGAATTTTGAAGTGACATCTGCTATGCTTGAAGAACTGAGAAAGCTAGGTGAAACATTAGGAGCAAAATATGATGAGAAACAATATCAAATTGCACTTCCACTCATAAAAGCTCAAATGAAAGCTCTGATTGCTCGTGATTTATGGGATATGAGTGAGTATTTTCAGGTAATAAATCTCATGAACAATAGTATGCTTAAGGCGGTAGAACTATTAGAGAAGCCAGGAATGAATTTCCTGGAACGTAAATAACTGCTTAGAGTATTTATTAGATTATAAGTAAGAAGGGGCCGTTTTAGCAATGTAGTAAAAAGCTAAAACGGCTCTTTTTATGCTATTAAGATAAGGGATGTCCTGAATATGTTGCTTTGCCTTGAAAGAAGCTTTCTCTACCGGTTTTCAGAAAAACTATGGATAGTAAAGTAGAACCTGTCCTGAATTGTTCATAATGAAATGGTTATTGACCAACAGCGAAGGTAAAATGTTCAATAACTTCTTTAGTCTTATTTTCTCCTTGCTGAAGCACATTCATTATTTTTGTTGCTTAAATCACTGGACAGATTAAAGAATTATTTCCGTAATCCCTTGTATTATATAGGGAAAACTTCTAATTTTGTATCGTATTTTAATGTATGTAGTAAGAAATTTTAGTTCTAACAATTAAATAATTTAAATTCAATCATTTATGTGGTTAAGTAATTCATCTATTGGAAGGAAAGTGGTGATGAGTGTAACTGGTATCGCCCTTGTCCTGTTTCTGACATTTCACATGGCGATGAACTGTGTTGCTTTGTTCTCGGGCGAAGCTTACAACATGGTTTGTGAGTTCCTGGGTGCTAACTGGTATGCGCTGGTAGCAACTGTGGGATTGGCTGCCTTGTTTGTAATTCACATTATCTACGCTTTCTGGTTGACAATGCAGAATCGTGCAGCTCGCGGTAACGAACGTTATGCTGTAAATGCTCGTCCGAAGAATGTAGAATGGGCTTCTCAGAACATGTTGGTATTGGGTATCATCGTAATCCTGGGCTTGGCTCTTCACTTTATGAACTTCTGGTACAAAATGCAGTTCGCTGAAATCATCGGTAACCCTATGTTGGGTGGTCTTCATGCAGCCGACGGTTATGGCTATATTATGCAGACTTTCTCTAATCCGTTGTTCTTCGTGTTGTATATCATTTGGTTGATTGCTTTGTGGTTCCACTTGACTCACGGTTTCTGGAGTGCAATGCAGACTTTGGGATGGAACAACATGATTTGGATTAACCGTTGGAAATGCATCTCTAACATCTATTCTACTATCATCGTTCTTGGTTTTATGGTAGTAGCTGTTGTGTTCTTTTTGAAGAATATGATGGGTTGCGGTGCTTGCTAATTTAAGTGTAACTGATTTAAACTGAAAAAACATTATGACTAAAATAATTGATTCTAAAATTCCTGAAGGCCCGATAGCTGAGAAATGGACTAATTATAAGGCTCACCAGAAATTGGTAAACCCGGCTAACAAACGTCGTCTGGACATCATCGTGGTAGGTACAGGTCTGGCAGGTGCTTCTGCTGCTGCTTCTTTAGGTGAAATGGGATTCCGTGTGTTCAACTTCTGTATCCAGGACTCTCCTCGCCGTGCACACTCTATCGCTGCACAGGGTGGTATTAATGCTGCAAAAAATTATCAGAACGACGGTGACTCTGTTTACCGCTTGGTTTACGATACAGTAAAAGGGGGTGACTACCGTGCTCGTGAAGCAAACGTTTACCGTCTGGCTGAAGTATCAAATAACATCATCGACCAGTGCGTGGCACAGGGTGTTCCTTTTGCTCGCGAATACGGTGGTACATTGGCTAACCGTTCATTTGGTGGTGCACAGGTATCTCGTACATTCTACGCTAAAGGTCAGACTGGTCAGCAGTTGTTGCTGGGTGCATACTCTGCATTGAGCCGTCAGGTAGGTGCCGGTACTGTAAAACTGTACACTCGTTACGAAATGGAAGAAATCGTAATCGTTGACGGTCGTGCACGTGGTATCATTGCAAAGAACTTGGTTACTGGTAAATTGGAACGTTTTGCTGCTCATGCAGTTGTTATTGCTACTGGTGGTTACGGTAATACTTATTTCTTGTCTACTAATGCAATGGCTTGTAACTGTACTGCTGCAATGGCTTGCTACCGTAAAGGTGCTTGGTTTGCTAACCCTGCATACGTTCAGATTCACCCGACTTGTATTCCGGTACACGGTGACAAGCAGTCTAAGCTGACTTTGATGTCTGAGTCTTTGCGTAACGATGGTCGTATTTGGGTTCCAAAGAAACTGGAAGATGCAAAAGCATTGCAGGCTGGAACGAAGAAGGGAAGCGATATTCCTGAAGAAGACCGTGACTACTACCTGGAACGCCGTTATCCGGCATTCGGTAACCTGGTTCCCCGTGACGTTGCTTCACGTGCTGCGAAAGAACGTTGCGACGCCGGTTTCGGTGTGAACAACACAGGTCTGGCCGTATTCCTTGACTTCTCTGAAAGTATCGAACGTCTGGGCTTGGACGTAGTTCGCCAGCGTTACGGTAACTTGTTCGATATGTACGAAGAAATCACCGACGTAAATCCAGGTGAATTGGCTAAAGAAATCAATGGCGTAAAATATTATAATCCGATGATGATTTATCCGGCTATCCACTATACAATGGGTGGTATCTGGGTTGACTATGAACTTCAGACTTCTATCAAGGGTCTGTTCGCTATCGGTGAATGTAACTTCTCTGACCACGGAGCTAACCGTCTGGGTGCTTCTGCATTGATGCAGGGATTGGCTGACGGATACTTCGTATTGCCTTATACTATCCAGAACTATCTGGCTGACCAGATCACTGTTCCTCGCTTCTCTACTGATCTGCCTGAGTTTGCTGAAGCAGAAAAGGCTGTTCAGGATAAGATCGATCACCTGATGAATATCAAGGGTAAGAAGTCTGTAGATTCTATTCACAAGGAATTGGGTCGCGTGATGTGGGAATACGTTGGTATGGGACGTACTGCAGAAGGTTTGAAGACTGGTTTGGCTCGTTTGAAAGAAATCCGTAAAGAATTCGAAACAGAATTGTTTATCCCAGGTTCAAAAGAAGGTATGAACGTTGAATTGGATAAGGCTATTCGTTTGAATGACTTTATTACAATGGGTGAACTGATTGCTTACGATGCATTGAACCGTAACGAATCTTGCGGTGGTCACTTCCGTGAAGAATACCAGACAGAAGAAGGAGAAGCTAAACGTGATGATGAAAACTTCTTCTATGTAGCTTGCTGGGAATATCAGGGTAGCGATGATAAGGCTCCGGTATTGTATAAAGAACCGCTGGTATACGAAGCAATTAAAGTTCAGACTCGTAACTATAAGAGCTAATCAGTGAAGTTAAACAATTAAAGAATCTAAGTAAAATGGATAAAAATATATCATTTACGCTGAAAGTTTGGCGTCAGAACGGACCTAAAGAAAAAGGTCATTTCGATACATTCCAGATGAAAGATATCCCGGGAGATACTTCATTCTTGGAAATGCTGGATATTTTGAACGAACAGTTGATTGAAGAAGGCAAAGAACCTATTGTATTCGATCATGACTGTCGTGAAGGTATCTGCGGTATGTGTTCTTTGTATATCAACGGACATCCTCACGGACCTGCTACTGGTGCTACTACTTGCCAGATTTACATGCGCCGTTTCAAAGATGGCGATGTAATCACTGTTGAGCCTTGGCGTTCTGCTGGTTTCCCGGTTATCAAGGATTTGATGGTAGACCGTACAGCTTACGATAAGATTATGCAGGCTGGTGGTTTTATCAGTGTACGTACAGGAGCTCCTCAAGATGCAAATACTATTCTGATTCCGAAGCCAGTTGCTGACGAAGCTATGGATGCTGCTTCTTGTATCGGTTGTGGTGCTTGTGTAGCTGCTTGTAAGAATGGTTCTGCAATGTTGTTCGTTTCAGCTAAGGTTAGCCAGTTGAACTTATTGCCTCAGGGTAAGCCGGAAGCTTTGCGTCGTGCAAAAGCCATGTTGTCTAAGATGGATGAACTTGGTTTTGGTAACTGTACAAATACACGTGCATGTGAAGCTGAGTGTCCGAAATGCGTTTCAATCAGCAATATTGCTCGTTTGAACCGTGACTTTATCAAGGCTAAGTTGAAAGATTAATTCCTTGCTGTAAAGCTTTTATTTGATAGAGAAATCCCTGCTGAAGTAGAATTCGGCAGGGATTTCTTTTTTTTGATAAAATCAAAGTGTTATTTTGTGTGCGCAAACGTCTTTAAATGTAAAATAGTTTTAAACATTTTGTAATATTGTTGTTTGCTCTTGCGTGATATCTTACGAATTATTACATTTGCAATGTGATTTTTTTCATAGTATTAGATTTAAGGTTAACAAGGTTGGGAGAAAGCGTTCTCCCATTTTTTTTGCCCTTTTCTTATTTTGTTCACGGGCTATGCTTTATTAATCTTATATCAGTTTATATACCCCTCCGGCAAGTGTACGGATTATTCCTTTCATTTCCAGCTCAAATAAAATGCCCGTCATTCGGTTGATGGCGATATTGCTTTCTACAACAAGTGTGTTTATTTGGATTCCGTCGGGGTGCTTTTGGAGTAAGGATACTATTTTTTCTTCATTTTCATCGAGTTCGGGGAATAACTGCCGTTGTATAACCGCAGGAGCTTGTGCTTCACTATCCCAGTTCATAGCCTTTATCAATTCCTCGGCACTCTGAAGCAATACAGCACGATTCGAACGTATCAGTTCGTTGCATCCAGCCGAATACATATCATTAATGCGTCCTGGAAAAGCGAAACAGTCGCGGTGATAACTTTCTGCTATTTCTGCCGTGATAAGCGATCCCCCTTTATTTGCCGATTCGATAACAATGGTTGCGTCACTGATACCTGCTACGATACGGTTTCGTTTGACGAAGTTCTGCTTGTCGGGATTTGTACCACTCATAAATTCGGTAAGCAGTCCTCCGCATTGTGTCATTTCGGCTGCTGTACGCCGATGTACAGACGGATAAATTCTGTCCAAACCATGAGCCAGAACACCTATTGTTTCCATTTTATGTTGCAAGGCCGCACGATGAGCATGTATGTCAATCCCATAGGCCAGCCCACTGACAATTATTACATCCGGTAACAATTCTTTCAGTTCACCGATAAATCGCATGCATATATCTTTTCCATAATCAGTCGCATTACGGGTTCCCACCATGCTGATGATATGACGCTGGTTCAAATCACTTGTTCCCCGGTAAAACAGGACAAGTGGAGCATCATCACATTCCCGGAGCCGGGAGGGATAAGCTTCATCATCACAAGTAAGACAGGCTATATGATTTTTTTCTGCGAACGAAAGCTCTGCTTCACAACGGCGCAAAACCTCCGGTGCATCGAATACAGAAGCGATCTTCGGTGAAATGTCGGGAATGATATCTCCCAGATCCTTGGGATGGTCAAAAAGCATAGCAGCTTTTCCTTCCGTAGCATCCAGCAGCTTATGAGCTCCTACAATACCGATTCCCGGAAGCTGAGTTAATGCCAGACGGCAAAGTAATTCATGGTTTTTCATTCTGAAAGATAGGGAGCAAAAGTCGTATCGAAAAGTTCACTGTTGCCCAGTCGTCCGTTTATTACACATACGGTTTCTACCGTCGATTTAATGACAATTTTCATGTCGGGCAATCGGAATATGTCTTGATAGAATACATATTTTATTCCTTCTTTCTTCATATACAGTTTCGAAACGAACTCGTCGCCGCTTTTCAGAGGAGTTTTGAACGCCATAGTTAGACGTGCTACAACCGGATCTATTCCTTCTTCGTGCAGTCGGGCAAAACTGATGCCTGTAGAAGTAAGAAACTCATGTCGTGTGTGCTCTATGTAATGTTGGTAATTGGCATTGTTTACGATGCCTTGCAGGTCACATTCATAATCGCGCACCTTCATTTTCAATTCATAAATGTATTTATCCATGGGGATGATTTTTTAATGTATTCTACAAAGGTAACGAATTATCCGTATATTTGCGGCATAAACATGTAACAATCAAAAAAAGAGAAACAATCTATGAAAATTGTAGAACTGAACCGGAATAATAGTATTCTAAACCAGTATCTGGCAGAGATTCGCGATGTAAATATACAAGGTGACAGCCTGCGTTTCCGCCGCAATATCGAACGTGTCGGAGAAATCATGGCATACGAAATCAGCCGTGATCTTCCTTATCAACCGCTGGAGATACAGACACCTTTAGCCATGGCAACCGAAAACGTTCCTACCATACAGCCTGTCATTGCTACTATCCTGCGTGCCGGACTGCCGCTGCACCGGGGATTCATTAACTATTTCGACCGCGCTGAGAATGCTTTTGTTTCGGCTTATCGCAAATACATAGATGCCGACAATTTTGATATCCATATCGAGTATATTGCCTCTCCGCGTTTGGACGGAAAGACGCTGATTCTGGTAGACCCGATGCTGGCTACAGGTGGTTCAATGGAGCTCGCCTACAAAGCATTGCTTACTAAAGGTGAACCAGCACACATACATATAGCATCGGTTATTGCCAGCCGACAGGCAGTGGAACACGTACAAAAAGTATTTCCTCAGGACAAAACAACAGTATGGTGTGCAGCTGTAGATCCGGAATTAAACGCACACTCATACATCGTACCGGGACTAGGTGATGCCGGTGATTTGTGCTATGGAGAAAAAGAATAAGTCTTTTTAAGAAACAGTCAACTATCAAAACAAATTCCGGTTCTGCTTCAATCTGATATTTCGCAAGTTCCTGCTCCCACAAAGAAACACCTTTCTCGCGCAGACTATCGAAAGTCATTCCGTTCAGTTCTTGCAAATTCAAAGTTGCTCCGGCTGTACTGACAGCAGAAGCAGCCGTCTTCACTATGATTTCTTCTCCTTCTGCTGCTTCAAAAGATATACATGCCATCAGATTCTTTCCCCAAGCTTCATAACAGCTTCTGAAACGAGATGTGTTGTAAATGACCGGTTTCTTATCTTGCATAAAACGCAAATCAGCTTCTTTGAAAACACGGCTGTAAAATATACATGGCGCTCCGGTCCCCAACCTTTCACAAGCTTATACCCTGTCAATGTAGAATCGTTTTCCATACGTAAATTCGACCATTCACAACTTTGCCACAAGGTATGGTTCATATCAATCATGATAAATGCCTGCTCCGATTTGGGATAGGTAAAGCGAAACATTCCACTCCGAAGACCAGCTGTCATTTCAGCTTTCACACCATAATCGGACAATTCTACAGCATAATAATTAGGTGATGCCCATTCTCTATCATGAGAATAACGAGAACGGTAACCTTCTGTAGGATTCTCACGTGTACCCGGATCAAGCTTCATCTCTCCTGTACCTGGAATAAACAGGAAGTCGCCCAAATCGGGAATCCCTGTTCCACTTAAATGCGTCAGACTAAATCCTAGAATAGAGGTATGATTATACTTATATCCAGCTGCTGCATCATAAAATTTTGCATCTGTGTCTGGACTAATCTGTATTCCTCCAAATGGTATCTGCGCTCCTGGATATACATTCCCATATCCATCTGTACCAATCATAGGATTGACATACTGAGTTAAGTTCTCTGCAGAAAGAGAAAACACCGGCAAAGAAACACATAGAAAGATTGTTTTCAGTATCTTTTTCATAATCAATGATTTTCTGTTTCTTGAATATCGCCAACTGCAACTTGATATTCATACCACAAGTCATCTATATCATACTGCTCTCCTAAAGCATATTTTATAGCCCCGTTAAATGACCAAGGAACAACCTCAAGTGTACTTCGATTAAACTTACGAAGAAAGTCTTTATCTTTATTATCTCTTAACCATACAAAAAAGTATCCGGCAGTACGATAACCATCCATATAGTTTCCACCTTTAGGACGAGCATCCGGAGTAAAACCTCCATTGGCAACACGTACTGCACCAGCCATTCCCTCTATAAAAGCCCAGAAAACACGACTGCTTCCATAATTACCTATCCCTTGAGGCTCCAGCTGATATGCATGAGTCAATTCGTGTAACAAAACACCCCTTGTTTCAAAAAACAGCTTAGCAGTATCATTTGCTGCAAATGAGTTTTCAATATGACGAGTACTATAAAAAATGCTCACAACGCCATTACCTCCTCCTTTTGCAGAAGTACCCTCTATATCCTGCAAAGAATAATGAATTGTATCAACCGGAACAATACTGTCAGCCGGAGAATCATATAATGTAGCAAGTACTGTACGTGCCTGATCTGCAATATACTCCTGAGGATTAGTTATTATACGATGATAAACTTTTGATCCTTCTGTCTCTGGAGCCTGATCATCAAATACAATATGCCCAACCGGATAATCTTTCCAGACCTCCATTGTCTCTTTTTCAGTCATCACATTTTTCTTGTTCCCCGTACAAGCCGATATACCACTCATTCCTAATATTATACCAGCTAATAACAATTGTGCTTTCATACTATTTGATTCCGTTTGTTAATGAATAAGGCTTATTTTCTGCTTTTTGTCCTCTTTTCTTGTTGGGTGAGGTTCCCATCTTAAACTCCCAGACTCCTCCTTTCAACAAATCTGCATGAGTAATATATAATTTGTCATATTTCTTGCCGTTAATAGTAAGTGACTGAACATAACGTCGGGGATCGCTCACTCCTTCAGCTTTAATTTCCAAAATGTTTCCATTAGGTAAACGCAGTTTGAGATAAGGGAAATATGGAGCTCCTAATACATACTGATCTGTTCCCGGACATACTGGATAAAATCCCATTACCGTAAACATATACCAGGCAGACATCTGACCACAATCATCATTTCCTCCCAACCCGTTTATATCATTACGATACATACGGTCGATTATCTCACGAGTCCAAAATTGAGTTTTCCAAGGTTGTGATGTCCAAGCGTATAAGTAAGGTATATGATGACTTGGTTCATTACCATGCACATATCCGCCAATCAGCCCTTCTTCCGTAATATCTTCATTCTTTTCATAATATTTTTTAGGAAGATGCATTTCAAAAAGCTCATCCAAACGAGTTAGAAAAACTTTTTCACCTCCCATTAAATCCATGATACCATAGACATCATGTGGTACATGGAAAGAAAAATTCCAGGAATTACCTTCGATAAAACCCTCTCCATGTGTTTGCAGAGGATCAAAATCTTTTTTGAAGCTACCGTCAGTATAACGCGGACAGGCAAAGCCATTTTTCTTATCAAAGACATTACGATAATTCAATGCACGTACATAATACTGCTTAGCAATTTCTTCATTACCTGCTCTTAAAGCAGTCTGATAAATAGTCCAGTCATCATATGCAAATTCCAATGTAGAGGAAACAGCTGTACTACTCTTTTCAAAAGGAATATATCCCAACTGTTTATAATCATCCAGATGATCATAGTAATCTACGTTCGATGTTTCGACCATAGCTTGCAAAGCTTCTTCCTTTTCAGTAAATACCCCTTTGGCAATAGCATCAGCCAAAACAGGAACAGCATGATATCCACTCATACACCAGTTCTCATTTCCCATCAAACTCCAAACGGGTAACATTTTATGCACACTCTGCTGTTGATGACGAATCATCGATTTTACCATATCCGCATTCTGCATTGGAGTTACCACATTCAGGAACGGATGTTCAGCCCGATAAGTATCCCACAATGAAAAGATCGTATAATTCGTAAAGTCTTCTGCTTGATGAATATTATGATCAAGTCCACGATATGCTTTGTCCACATCCATATATACTGATGGGTTTATCATCGTATGATATAAGGAGGTATAAAACATAGCTTTCTGATCTTCCGTTCCTTCTATTTCAAATAAATCAAGTTTTGTATTCCATGCCTCAGCAGCCTCATCAACCACCTGTTCGAAGCTTTTTCCTCCAGCCTCTGCACATAAATTCTTCAAAGCTCCTTCAGTACTAACCCCTGAAAGAGCAACTTTTACAACTAGCTCTTTATCATTCGAAGTATCAAAATTAAAATAAGATACAACAGAGCGTCCTGCTATTTCTGGGAAATTACGATCGATATTGAAACGGTGCCAGAATCCCACATAATCTGGTTTCTTTTTATCTATATATCCATAATCTTTTATCGGCTGAGAGAAAGATATAGCAAAATAGGTATAATTTGTCCGAGCCCAGCCATTCGTTATCCGATAACCAGTAAGCAAGGTATCATTTTCAACTCTCAAATGGCTCCAAAGCACTTTACCATCGTAATTATAAATACCATGATTCAAATCGAGAATAATACGCCCGTCAGTTGAAGGATAAGTATATTTATGTATACCGACGCGAGAAGTTGCAGTCAATTGAGCTTTTACCTTATAGTCATCAAGCACAACTTCATAATAACCTGCTGTTGCACGTTCTGTAGCATGATTATAACGTGAGCGATACCCTTCATCCGGAAAGTCAGCACGCCCCGGATTCAGTTTTAATTCGCCAACTGTAGGCATAATTAAGATATCGCCTAAGTCAGAATGTCCCGTACCACTTAAATGAGTATGACTAAATCCAACAATAGTAGAATCATGATATTGATAACCTGCACAATAAGCATAAACATCCGGCTGGTATACCCCATCAACATTATGAGGGATTGTATCTGTATCTGGACTCAACTGTATCATTCCAAAAGGAACACATGCCCCAGGAAAGGTATGCCCCATGCCATCTGTTCCAATAACAGGATTGACTTTTTCAATCTGGGCAACTGCAGTTGTGGCATATGCCACAACTGCTGCCAACCAACAAATCTTCTTTCTATTCATATAAAAATTATTGTACTGTTTCATTACGAGAGAAGGAATAAGGGAAATCACTATCCTTTATGCCCCGTCCTTTCATCGGTTGATCTGACATGTCAAATAACAAGCGTGCTCCTTTCAATAGTTCAAAATGATCCAAATAATTCTTGGTATAATTCTTACCATTATAACTCATCTTACGGATATAACGATTTTCATCACTAGTTTTCGGAGCTACAATCTCTATCTTCTTACCATTTTCTAACGTAATAGTTGCTTTAGGGAAATACGGTGCTCCCAATACATACTGATTACTACCTGGACATACCGGATAAAATCCTAATGCG
>ENA-OPCH01000071-OPCH01000071.1-human-gut-metagenome-genome-assembly--contig:-NODE-71-length-19902-cov-31.302313_pt1 | contig 19902 bp, 16 predicted proteins | sample MGYA00241250_ERZ501480 | MGnify/ENA primary metagenome ERZ501480 (study PRJEB25962, sample SAMEA2042515) | human gut metagenome | biome: human gut; feature: human-associated habitat; material: faeces... | reverse complement strand
GGGAGTGGGAATGAAAGTTAAGAACAAGCCTTGACACAGTTTAAATTACACCCCCCCCATCTTGCTTAATATTCCATCGAGAAGGTGATACCTCTTCGCATCATATCCTTCACAGTTGGCTTCAGTCTTGTCAGGAAGCCCTCCCATGAACGGTTCTTCTGGAAACTCCATCTTGCCTCTTCCACAAGAGACACCCATTCTTCCTCTACTCCTCCACAAGCCCATGAAAACTCATCACCATTCGCCCAATTCTGAGCAAGGATATACAGAAAGAACGACTCCTCTATGTTCAAACCATCAGCTTTCTCCGTCACATACGCACTAGCCGCCTTCTCTATTAGATAAGTCATGAGCTTGAGCTTACCGCCGGCAGAAAGCCAAACAATCGGAGAAAAAAGCAAGGAAACATCAGTACAGCTTAAGACAAAATAAAAAAAGCCATTGCCTAAGAGCCAACAATCTCTGTCAATGGCCAACCCTATCTCTTAGTAGACATTTTACTTAAATGCCTGAATATACTGCTTTAAAGCATCACGTAATATCTCTTCACAACTCTTTTTTGTCTTAATCTTAGTGAGCATAAGCTGCTCATAGTCTTCATCAGACAAATAAGTCTGAACACCATGTATAGTGGCTCTTTTCTCTGCAAGAGACATCTTCTGTTTCTTTACAACAGGCTGTTCATTGCCAGGACGTACTGCCTGATTCATATTACTAAACGCTGCGCGAAAATCCTTTCCTGCCATAATTCTAAATATTTATAGATTAACAATACGGCGTTAAATTAACATTTAATCGTCTGTAAATCAATAACTTGTATTAAGGAATGCTTATGGAAACTTAACTATAAAAAGTTGGTCAAGTCGCTGATGACCAACATTTATCTGGTGAAACGAATTTTTAAAGCATGTGGGTACACCCCGAACCGAACTTTAATTAGCAAGATTTTCAAAGATCTCTCGTGCTTACAGCGTATAGCTGCTTAGCACATTATTGAATTATTAACGAACTATTGTTTCATAGATTCCGGAGATTTCCATTATCTTACGGAATATTGGGTGTCAAGAATTCATGAACCTTTCTCGCTCATTGTTTTCGATCATCATCCGGATATGCAGCAACCAGAATGGGAGGGTGTTGTTCTACAGTCAGGCAGAGATAGACCATCACCAGGCTTGACCGTCGAAGGCTGGTAAACTTATACATGAGCCGGTTTACATATCTATAGATAAGGATGTATTGAGAAAGCAGGATACCATCACCGACTGGAACAATGGAGATATGACACTTATGCAGCTCCAAGCCATGCTTCGCATCATCTATGCCCATGAAAAAGTGATAGGGGTAGATGTTACAGGCGAATGTTCAGCACGCTTGACTATTTCTCTGAGTTGGAGGATGCAGAGATTAACAACGAGGCAAATGAAGAATTGTTAAGGATGATTCTGGAGGAGAACCATCCTTAGCCTTCTTAAGCGTAAGCTTGAAGAATATGGTCTAGCTCGTCGAGTTCTTCCTCCTTTGTTGCCCAGCTTGTAACGAATCGGCAGATGATTTCATGTTCGCTCTTTCTTTCCCATATCTCGAATGCTACTTTTGGGGAAAGGGCCTCGTAGAGGGCAGGTGAGAGTACTACAAACTGCTGATTGGTTGGAGAATCGTAGGCAATGGCGATACCATGCTTTTCGAAGATGCTGCGGATGCGGGTAGCCATAGCGATGGCATGGCGCGATATCTTGAAATAGAGCTCATCCGTAAACAGCGTGTCAAACTGGATGCCGAGCATTCTGCCCTTGGCAAGCAAGGCTCCATGACGCTTTACGTTGGTGAAGAAGTATTTCGGTGTCTTCATGCCCGAGAATACCACAGCTTCTCCCATCATGGCACCCACCTTGGTTCCGCCGATATAGAATACATCACAATGTTTTGCAAGGAATGGCAAGTCATAGTCGCATGCCGCTGAAACCAGACCGTATCCCAGTCGGGCACCATCGATGAAGAGACGGAGGTCATATTTCTGGCAGGTTGCATACAGCGCAGCCAGTTCTTCTCTGGTGTAAACCATTCCGAACTCAGTCGGCATCGAGATATAAACCATGCCTGGCTGCACCATGTGAGGATGCGATTCGTCGGCTAGGAAGGTATCCATATAAGCTGACAGGGTGCCGGTTGTCAGCTTGCTGTTTTTTCCTGGCAGGGTAATGACCTTATGCCCGAAAGCTTCTACTGCTCCTGATTCATGTACCTCGATATGACCGGTTTCCACACAGATTACTCCTTCGCATCCCATGAGGACGGAATCAATGACCGTGGTGTTGGTCTGCGTACCGCCTATCAGGAAGAACACTTCTGCATTCTCATTGTCCACAGCCTTGCGGATTTTCTCTTTTGCCGATTCTGAGTATGGATCAAAACCATAACCAGATGTTTTATCACTGTTTGTCTTGCCAAGAGCTTCTAGAATCTCTGGCAGCATACCATTGTTGTAATCACTTTCAAATGAAATCATATTCTTAATATTACGTGTTTTAATTTGAACTAATTTCTTTATTCTGTTTCTATTTTTACTTCTGTCAGTTTACCCGTCTGTGAGTCGATGATATAACCATACAGATTGCAAAGGTAATGATATCACCCTTAGAAAAATGGGAAGTATGCAAAGTTAAGAAAAAAAATGGTTAACAATGGCAAATAACCAAGAAAAATTCCATGAAATAATAATTTTTTATAAAAAGAATATTATATTGGACCTTTTCTTGCGTAAACAGGAAATTTTAGTTACCTTTGCACGAAAAGCACTACTTGGCATGAAAATTCAAGAAGTAATGAAATGATTTGTGTTCTTCAGCGACCAGATGTCATCGAAGAAACGGATGAAAACGCAAAGTAAATGAAAAACTAAAATGAAAAGAGAATATTAACAAATGGAACAAGAAGAAAAGAAACAGAAATCTCAAGCTGCAGAGAATCAGGCATCCTGCTCGCCTCTGCAGCCAGTTGAACCACATCCTTTTATTTCTGTCATACCGCTGGCAGTACTTATCACCCTCATCATCCTGGTTGTCAAAATCTTCCCTGATGATGCCCTGGCTGGTGCCTCTCAGGTGGCCCTCATGATAGCCACAGCCGTTTGTGTAGCACTCGGTATGGGCATCTATAGGATGAAATGGAATATCTTTGAAGAGATGATCAAAAAGACTGTGGGCGATGCCGGAGTATCTATCCTGATCCTGCTGCTCATCGGAATGATGTCAGCTACCTGGATGATCAGTGGTGTGGTACCCACATTGATATATTATGGTGTACAGATCATGTCGCCAACCTTTTTCCTTCCCTGCGCATGCATCATCTCCAGCATCATTTCTGTGATGACGGGAACCTCATGGACCACTATTGCCACCATCGGTATTGCTCTGATGGGAATCGGTGATGCCCTGGGAATACCAGCCCCCTACACCGCTGGAGCTATTATCTCCGGTGCCTATTTCGGGGATAAACTCTCGCCAATGAGCGATACCACCGTTCTTGCTTCGAGTATAGCCGGAGCGGATCTCTTCTCACATATCCGCTATATGCTCTATACTACCATACCAAGCATCCTGCTCTCGCTGGTACTCTATCTCATCATCGGACTCTGTTATGATTCCAAGCCAGTGGATATCAGCCAGTATCTCACCGGTCTGAGTCATGGTTTCAATATCTCCTTGTTTACGATGCTGGTTCCGGCTTTTACAGGATGGCTCATCTACCGCAAGACTCCATCTCTCATCACACTTCTTCTTTCAGCCCTTTCAGCATGCATCTGTGCCCTCATTCTCCAGCCGGAAGTACTTGTAGGGATAGCAGGTGAAGACAGCATCTCTGCCAAAAGCCTCTTTGAAGGAATCATGACCACCTGCTATACCCATACCCAGGTAGATTGCGGTATGGTGGACATCAATGATCTCGTAGCCACCCGAGGTATGGCTGGCATGCTCAATACCATCTGGCTCATCCTCTGTGCCATGTGTTTCGGTTCATGTATGGTAGCCAGCGGCATGCTCCACGCCATTACCCACATGCTCCTGAAAAGCATCCACAGCACCGTATCACTTGTCTGCAGCACAGTGACATCAGGCGTCTTGCTCAATCTCGTTATGGGTGACCAGTTCCTGAGCATTATTATGAATGCATCTATCTATAAGGATGAATATGCCGAACGAGGCTACCGTCCGGAACTCTTGAGCCGAAGTACAGAGGATAGCGCTACCGTAACGAGCGTGCTGGTTCCATGGACAGCCTGCGGTATGACGCAGAGTACGGTTCTTGGTATCCCGACACTTGTCTATCTCCCCTTCTGCTTCTTCAATATCATCAGTCCTTTGATGAGTTGTCTGGTTGCCATCCTTGGCTTCGTACCCAATCCACAACCCAAGGAAAACAAAGCATCTGCAGCGGAAGAGACTGATATCCATTAATATTAATAGGAGATTCATTGATTCCCAATGACGGCAAGCAGACGCCGATAATCATGTGCTTTATGATGTGTGTACGCAAACAGGTTGCATAAAACGTGCAAACGTTTGCACATAGAAATGTAACCTTTTTGAAACTTTTTCTTGCTTCATATTGGATTTCCTCTTAAATTTGCAGCCGAAAATAGATACCAACTAACAAACGAAGGCTAAGTTTAATATAAACGAAACCAAATATAAAAGTAAAGATATGATGAAGCAAACATTCATAAAATCAGCTATGTTGCTGCTGCTGATCCTTTCAATGGCAACGACGCGAGCGCAGGAGGTCGCTCTGAAGACCAACTTACTGGGATGGGCTTCCACATCTGCCAACGCCGGCATCGAAATCGGCATGGGCAAGAAAACAACCTTCCAACTCTTCGGCACCCTGAACCCCTGGAAGTTCTCGGGCGACAAGAAGATGAGATTCTGGAATGTTATGCCAGAATACAGATGGTACACCTGCCAGAAGTTTGGAGGCCATTTCTTCGGAATCCATGCCTTAGGCGGTGAATACAACATTAAAAACATTGACATGCCCTTCGGCATCCTGCCGAAAACTCTGGAGGGCAGGCACTATGAAGGCTGGTATGTAGGTGGAGGCCTTACCTACGGCTATCAGTGGCTACTCAATAAGCACCTCAATTTCGAAGGGTCTATCGGTTTGGGATATGCCTACAGTCCTTACAAGCTTTACGGACGATGCGAAAAATGTCTCGACAAAGACCACCGCAACTATGTGGGCCCTACAAAAGCCGCACTATCTCTCATATACGTGTTCTAAGAATTTAATTTAACTGTTGTTTTAACTGACAATATAAACACGTAATAACTAGACAGAATACAAAAAAAAATTAGGGAAATCATAATATGGATAAAATGAAGCTTTATGCGGTCATTTCGCCCCTCTGCATGCTCTTTTCTCAGGGCATTATGCCTGCTCAGGCTCAACAGATGGCAGGTGGTAAGGTTCAGGTAGAAAGCGTTTTAGCACGCAAGAACGGCAACCGGATGGACGTTGCCTTCCGTATGAATCTGAACGATTTGAAGATGAAATCAGAGCAGCAGATTGTTTTCACACCGGTAATGGTAGGAACTGATTCTATCGCTCTCAACCCTATCATCATCCAGGGTAGAAACCAGGCTGTAAGATACCGCCGACTTGCCGACAGCAAGAAGAATCCGCAGGCACAGGTTCTTACCCGCAAGAACAAGACCAATCAGCAGGTTTACTTCGCCCAGTCTGTTCCTTATCAGAAATGGATGAAGAAGTTCAAACTCTCGGTGAAAGAAGATCTTTGCGGATGTGGCAACCTGATAGAACAGGACAATACGCTGATTGCGGATATCGACCGTACACCGAAGATTACGAAGGATTTCTTTGTGCAGCCGAAGGCGGAAGCCAAGAAGGTGAGAGCCGAAAAGGGTGAAGCCTATCTCAGCTTTGTGGTTAACAAGAGTTATATTCTTGCCAACTTCCGTGAGAATGCTACTGAGCTGAAGAAGATTACTTCCACCATCGAGCTGGTGAAGAATGACAAGAACGTTGAAATCACAGATATTGATATCCATGGTTTTGCTTCGCCTGATGGTTCGTATGCCAACAACAAGCGCCTTGCCAACGAGCGTGCAGCTGCCCTCCGTAAATATGTGAGCAGCCTCTACACCTTAAACAGCAAACTCTTTACCTATCAGGCTACACCGGAAGACTGGGAAGGATTCAAGAAGAAGATTCAGGCTAGTCATCTGGCTGATAAGGAAGCAATTCTCGAAATAGCTAACTCCTCGCTGGCTCCCGACGATAAGGACCTGAAGATCAGAAAGCTCCATCCGGCTAGTTACCGCTACATCCTGGATCATATCTATCCTCGTCTCCGTCATAGCGACTATACGGTAACCTACACGGTTCGTCCGTTCAGCATCGAAGAAGCCAAGGAGATATTGAAGACCAAACCACAGCAGCTTTCTCTGCAGGAGATGTTCCTGGTGGCACAGACTTACGAGCCGGGTTCGCCAGAGTTTAACGAGGTATTCGACATCGCCGTCCGTCTCTTCCCAGATGATGAGACAGCGAATCTCAATGCCGCCTGCACCGATTTGCAGAAAGGTGATCTTACTTCTGCCGAAAAGCATCTTGCCAAGGCAGGCAACTCGAAAGAGGCAGAGCGTGTAAGAGATGTCTTCAAGCAGATAAAGGAATTGGAATAACAGAAAATTAGAGAATAACGATTATAAACAAGCTTAACTTTCAAAGATTATGAAGATTAAACATTTATTTGGCTTGGCTGTCATCGCAGCTATGACAGCAAGCTGTTCAAGCAATGAGGACCTGGGAACCGCAGGTCCAGGTACTGGTACTAATGAAGCAGGTGTTGGTTATGCAATTTTCACCATCAACTTGCCTTCGGTAAGTGGAACTCGTGCAGCAGATGCTGGTGGTGCTGAAATGAATGAAGGCACAGAAGAAGAGTATGCTGTAAAAAGCGCAACTGCCCTTATCTTCCAGAAGTATGGTTCAGATGAAGGCTCTTACAAGTTTGTTGAGAGCGTAACTTTACCTATAGATGGATGGAAAGACGATCCCACAGATGGTATCACAACTACTTCTAAAAAGCTGGTAGCAAAGCTTACTAATGTGGATACCAAGAATGATTATAGTGTTTTGATTTTGCTTAACAATAATAAAACTGGTGGTGGAGCAAAGGTTGAATTGCCTACTGCAGGTCAAAGTTATAATGATTGGAATAGCAAAATTTTGACTCCTTCAGTTACTGATTTGGCTGCTTCTGGTGACTTCTATATGGCTAATGCTCCGTTGAAAGGAAGTGCTGACTCACCTGCAACTTTGGTTAGTATTGACAAAAATAAAATATATGCCAGCGAGGCAGAAGCAAATAAACCTACTAACGATTGTGCTGCAACAGTTTTTGTAGAGCGTGGAGTAGCAAAGATGACAGTTGCTGCCCCTGGAACAATAACTGTTAAGGACAAGGCAACCACAAAGCCTACAAAGAGTCAAGTAACATTTAGCAATTGGGCTTTGGATATCACAAACAAGAAGACATTCGCTGTTCATAATATTGATGGCTTAAGTTCTGATTTTGGCGCTATTTGGACTACAGATCGTTTCACAGGCATTAACAACCGTGTTTATTGGGGTAAGGATCCTAACTACGATAATGAGGATCTCAAGAAAAATGATGCTACTGGTGATGACTTAAGAAACAAAGAATTCAATTTTATCACTGCTACAAGTGAGATTAATAAAGACTTCACCAACACCACCAAAACCAATCCGGTATATTGCTTAGAGAACACCTTTAACTTGAAAAACATGTATCAGGGTCAGACAACCCGTGTTATCTTCAAGGCAAAATATACTCCTAAGGATGATACAGGTGATCTTGCAGATCCAGCAGATGGAACATTCTACACCATCGGCAATATGAAAACTATCCTGAATACGGATAAGTTGAAGGCTGCTGTAGATGCTGTTGCAAATCCAGTTCTCCCAACAGGTTATACTATTGACTATACAAATTTCAAGACGGAAGGCTCACATGTGATTAAAGCGGAATATATCAAGAATGCTTCTGGTACAGTTCTCGATCCCACAGCATCTTATGGCAAAAAGACAGGTGCAGAAATCGTTAAAGATATTAATGATAAACTCGGCTTGAAAGCTGGTCGTCCAGAAGAGATGGTTGGTATCAATACCTATCTTAAGGGTGCTACATATTATATCGCTCGTGTTAAGCACTTCAGCTCATTGACTTGGCAATCAGGTGAATCTTATGGAGACAACAACGTCAAGTATCTTGGCCGTTATGGTATGCTCCGTAACAACTGGTATGACTTGACTGTTGGCAACGTCTATGGCCCTGGCTACCCTGGTGTGCCTCCAGTAGACCCAACTCAGCCAGATGATGAGAATGAGAAGTATCTTAGCGTCAGCGTAAAGATCCTTTCTTGGGCTAAGCGTTCAGACACAGTTGATTTGTAATCCATTACACATTAGTATATATAGCTCAGCCGCTCTAGCGCTAAGGAGCGGCTGGCTATCTCGGAAAAATAAGAATCTATTTATACACTTTACTTTTTCATAAAACAGATAAGCATCATGGCAAACAAGAAGTTTAACAGTTGGATCAAGAATATATGCATGGGATGGGGCTTCATCATGGCCGGCAGTATGCTCAGCAGCTGCAACGACTTGATGCACGACGACCTGCCTCCTTGTGACATGGGTGTTGACTTGCAGTTCAAGTACGACTACAACGTGCAGCGTGCCGACATGTTCAAAGATCATGTGGGCGGACTCTGCGTATTCGTATACGACGAGCAGGGCAACTTCATTGCTCGCCATGATGCCTATAACGATGCGACATCACAGCCGCTCAAGGACCCTAACTATGCCATGCGAATCAATCTGGAACCGGGCAAATACAGATTCGCAACCTTCGCCTTCCAAAAGAAATATGAAGATGCACTTGCGCAGCCAGGTGCCAAATTCCAGATAGCTCTGCCACAGCAGGGTGACAACATCACCGCCCTCCATGCCCGTCTCGACCGCGAACAGGGCAAGGTAAACAACCAGAGCCAACCGCTTGATACACTCTGGCAGGGACTCAGCAACGAACTGGTTGAAGTAAAAGACCTGCAGGTTACACGCCATACCATCGGTCTGGTTCGAGATACCAAGCAGCTCACCATCAGCCTGCATCAGACCGACGAGCCTGCCAACATCAATGCCGATGACTTCAGTTATCAGATAACCAATGCCAACGGCGATATCAGTTACGACAACTCTCTCCTCCCCGACGAGGAGTTGACATATACCCCATATTACACCTGGACCACTGAGTTTAAGGATTACGAGGGCAATGTAAAGGAGCGCACCGCTCATGCCGCCCTCATGTTCTCCCGACTCATCTGGCATCCGGTAGCAGAAAACGACAAGAACGCCATCCTCACCATCATAAACAAGACTACTGGCGAAGAGGTGGCACGCATCAATCTTGCAGACTTTCTGGCTCAAGGCCGTGGCGCCTTCGAAGCCCGCCATTATTCAGAGCAGGAATTCCTGGACCGAGAGTACGACTACAAGCTCGACTTCTTCCTCCAGGGCAACCAGTGGAAGTATGTGCAGCTCAGCATTTCCATCCTGGATTGGAGCAAGCGCATCCAGCGTGTCGATTTCTAACCGTTTCAGGTGTCAGAGCCCCCTCCGGGCATCTAGCTCATAAGAGTATTTGACTTTAAAAATGAGAAACAATGAAAATACGAGATTTCATTTTAAGTTTAGTTAGTTGGTTTATATTGTTGGTTACAGTAAGTTGCTCTGACGAACTTGGAGGCGAGCGCACTCCCATTTCGTCAGAAAGCAACTTGCATGTACTCGTGCCAACCGTGCTCAGCAGCCGCGGCACCAATCCCGACGATGCTTCCGGCCTTCCTACCTATAATGCCACGGTAGATGAATGCCAGATCAACGACCTGACCCTCTATGCTTCCCCTACAGGAAATGAAGGCAAGCTCCTGAAAAAGACGCTCCCTGCCCCACTGGCTTCGATGATGCTGGAGCAGCATGTAGCTAACTATCAGCTCAATATCGAGCCGGGCACTTACCATATCTATGTGGTTGCCAACATGAACAAGGTGTTGAGTGGTCAGACTATCAAAACTGAAGATGATCTCAAAAATATAGTACTGAACTATGTAGCTGGAACAGAACCGGGAATGCCGGTTTCTACAAACATCCCGATGATTTATGAGCCAAAGGATGTAAACGGTAAAATCATCGATACAAAAATAGAAAAAAGTGGTAAGAAATATACCACTGTGGCAGCTAACCTGAAGTTTACATGCGTAAAGGTTAAGCTCAACCTGCTCTTCGACCCTACTGCTGAAGGTTCTGCATTCAATGGTAATAGCTATAGCATCAAGGATATTCTGGCTCAAAAGCTTTCTCCTAGCACCACGCTGAGTTGGAATGGAGCATTTAGCAATTCTAATGTTAGCCCTGATTATGCCAAAGGTTTTGAAAATGAAGTTTATGCAACTCCTTCTGAGGCAAGCAATAAGGGTGGTTATTATAAGGCGGGAGACTGGACAGAGAAAGCAGACAATGCCAATGTGAATAATAAGAACATCATCACCCTTGTTCAGGGTGCTACTCCTACAGCTGCTCCACAGAATGCCGCCGATAAGTGGCTTTTCCAAGGCACTTACTATCTGCCTGAGCGTTATATCGCCGATGCCTCTCAGCAGTCTACCCTCAAAGTTAATGGCTTTGTGAATGGTAGCTTTGAGAACAACTATACGATTAAGCTGGGACATCGTCAGGACGAGAGCCCAACTTCCACCGAAGTTCCGACCTTCCCTCGTGGCACCTATTATGAGATTATCGGCAACATCAAGAGTCTGGGAAACATGACTCTCGACTGTAATGTGAGCGTAAAGGACTGGACTCCTGTAACGATAGATGCCGAATTCAACCATACTAATTTGTGGGTAAGCAAGACGAAGGCGAGCGTAACATCTACCACGACAGACTCCATCGACTATGAGTCGAACGTAATGCTGACAGATGCAGATTTCGGTTGCGATGAAAAGGTAACAACATCCAGTGGTGAGAAAGATGTGATTGTGTTGAGCAAGCTAGATGCAGTGAAGAATCATAGAATCACATTCAAAATCAACGAGGACATTAAGTTCTCCGACTATAATGGAAAGTACAATGGTACGGCAAAGGTTTGGATTAAGGCTGGTAACATTAAGAAGTATCTCGATGTAACCTATGATGCCTCTCCTTATTTTGAGGTAAATCCACAGGAAGTAACCATCTATTGGGGTAGCGACAACAATACCAAAGTGGTACAGTTTAAGACCAACCTCGGCGGTTTGGCTTTCACCGGTAACACCTCTTCCACCGTAGGTAAGTCAACCATTCTGGCATCTTGCGATAAACCTGATACTTCAGAAGGAACCTTCAAGATTAAGGCAACCAGTAACCCTGTTACCACGACAGTACATTACCTCACTGTGCAGCCAAAGGAATCTGCAGAAAGCTTCAACTTTGTCAAGAAAATCAAGGTAACGGTAAAGCCTGCAATGGGTAACTATCGTATCAACTTCCGTGCCATCAACGACCGCGCACATTATAAAGGAGGTAATAAAACTGATAATTATGAGGGTACACTTGAAGAAAAAAAGAATAATGGAACTGAAGGAAATACCAACTGGGCAGATGGATGGTATGATTTAAAGGATAACCGAGTTTACATACCTAACCCAGACTGTCATCGTACCTATGTCTATACCCAGATTGGTGAGACAACCGGAACTGAAGCCAACTCTAAAGTTTGGAAATTTACAAAAGACTGGCCTGGTGATAAAATGGTTGCGGATTATACGAATGTGGGTTGGTATTACGTGGACTTCAAAGAGAATGCCGAGTCGAATCATACAGATCATGGTGCTACGGGAGTAAAGACCATCAAGCCTGGTGAAACATTGATTATATTCAGTAACAATACCTATAAGGAACAAGGTTATACGCTTCATCGTTGCACTCACCACTTGGAGCCGGGTATTCCTCTCTTCGACTATGAGGATCGAGAGGGTTGGATTGTCTATGATCCAACATCAGATCCTACTTGGAACATATATGATGCCATGCCAACTATTGAGAACATCAACTTTACCATTTACACCAAATTCCCGACTTGCGGATGGTTCAAGGTATATGGTGTCGCCAATGGCAAAGATGGTAATGACAGTAATAAAGAGCGCGAGTCTTTTACCATCTATGATACAGCGGGTAATAGTTGGTCATGCGATAATTTGAATAATGGTTGGTATAAGACTGTGATTACTCTCAAGGCTGTTAAGGGAGACCACGAGAAGGACATCAGAATCAGAATCAAAAGCGACAACAAAAATACGGGTGGAAAAAGCGTCCTGCTTTTCAATGGCAACAGCTATGAGAAGGATAATGACACAGGCTATTACGATGGCACTTCTTGGTACGCTGGCAAACCATCTGGTGTGAATTAAATAAGATTAGAATCAGATTTGAACACTGTTATAAATCAGTTTAAGCAATGAAGAAGATCAAACATTTAATGATATGGATAGGATTGCTCCTAAGCCTTGTTTCCTGCAAGGATACGATGGAGGCTATCGGACTCGGCGGGGATGAAATCCCTGCCGAGGGACTTGTCTTGAACCTTCAATTGACCAACTTCACCAAGCAACAGATTGGTACAAGAGCGGGGGCCTCGGAGACAGTCAAATCGCTCTGGGCTGTGTTCTATGGAGACAATAACGAATACAAAGGCAAGACAGATTGCTATTCTACCTTATCACAGCAGTCTGATGGCAGCTACAAGGTAAAGATAACCAATGTACCTGCTGGTACCAAGAATGTACATCTTGTAGCCAATGCCAGCGACATGACGGATGCCGAGGCACAAGACTTGCAGTCTCTCACTGCTGCTAAGGAGAGAGACCCTCAGCTTGATGCCCCTATCTGCTGGGGTAAAATTTCAATAGATAAACTTTTGGAAGCTAATCCTTCAGTGACGATGTTGCGCCAATGCGCCAAGATAAGTTTGGAGATAGACAATAGCATCCAGAGTAATTTCACTAATGCAGGCTTGTATGTCTATAACATGGCAACCAAGGCAGCCATAGCTCCTGCCAATTATATCGAGCCAACGACCGATGACTTGGCGGAATCTACCGATCTCAGAACGGACAACCCATTGGGCGGCGGTACCGCAACCACCGTGGCAGTAAATGAAACTTCTGCAGGCATGGCAATGGTGATAATCAAGGCGAATTATAAGGATAGTGTAGGACATGCTAGAGAAGGATATTATAAGGTGGCACTCTACAAGGATGCCAACAAGACAACCCAATATGCCTTGCTCCGTAACCACCATTATACCATCAAGGTAACCAAGGTAAACGACTATGGCTTCTCTACGCTTGAAGAGGCTAAGAAGAGTCTGCCAGAGAATAGACTGGAAGTAGAGGTGCGGGACGATAATCCTGAAATCACCCAAATGATAGCTTGCAAAGACTATGAACTGGGAGTGAGCGATTATCAGGAGATAAATGCAAACACAACAGAGGCTACCGTAACCATTGTTACTACCTTGCCAAAGGCAACGAGTAGTGATAGTGCGCTATATAGTGTCACGAGAAATGATTCTTGGATAACCGATTGTCAGCAAGAGACCGTGAATGATATACCAGAGACAAGCAGATCTTCTAAAGGCAAGAAATATACCTTGAAGCTTACGCTTGAAAAGAATAACCAATCAGAGAATCCACGTACAGGAACCATCACCGTTACTTATGGCGACCTTTCTCTGGATATAACCATTAAGCAGGCTGGTTTCGACTTTAGAAAAGATGATCCTGATAGAACCGTTATCATGCAGTATAATAACTCCACCGTAGCTGCCAACTATTTCAAGTGGTTGGACACTGGTGTGCAAGGCATCACTCCTGAAGAAATGCAAGGGGCTGTGAGAAATGATGGTTTGCATTTCTGCGTGGGAACAGCCGATATCACGTATCTTATCCCTAAACTTAATGGTGATCAGATTACTAAAAAGGATGATAAAATCAAAGTGGAAGAAGATAATGGTAAGTGGAAGGTAAGCCTTGCCAATACTACGGTAAATGAAGATTTGTGGAAGTCTTCATTTACCATCACCAACCAGGCTGGCATCGAGATCACTTATCCTGTTTATCATACTGGTATCTTCCATAAGATAGATGAGAATTCCAAGGTATATAATGTTTATCAGTTGGCAGAAAACGGAGATAACGAGAAGAAGGTGAAGGGCTGGTTCTATTATGGTGTGGTAAAGGTAGTGGGAAAGAAGGCCGATGAAACCACCACTACTTATTATATGTTAGACCGCAACCTAGGTGCATCCAACAATGGTTACTATGCCCCAGATGTGGTGGCACTGGCAAAGAACAAGAAAGCCATTGGTGGCTATTTCTGTATCTCTGAAAAAAAGAGCACCAGCGATGCCACTCAGGATCTCTCCAGCACCTTGGCACCAACAGGCTATACCATTCCAACTGATGCCGTGTTCGAAGAATTAGTTAATGCAGGCAATCTGGAGGTGGTACCACAGTCCACATCGTTAGGAGAAACCTACAACTGCGTGCGTATAAAGACGGTGGATTCCGAGTTGCCATACATCTATCTGCCTATGGGTGGATTCTTGGAGGGCGAGAGCCATAAGAACCCTATCCATGTAAATCTCTGGACCAAGACTTTGCTGTCAGGTACGCAGGGCTTCGGTACCAACAGTCCTGAATATGGTTTCTGGTATAGATACTTTGATGTTTACAACAAGAGGAAAGGATTATCCAATATGAGATTCGTGAGTGGTAGCAACGGCATGAACAATGGCCGCTACAAGGCGATGCCAATACGCCTGGTTCTGAAATAAACATCAGATAAGTGATAAATACAATAACATCTTTTACTTATATATAATTAAAGTATAAAAAACAGCTGTTTTACAAAGAAGAGGGTGTGGCATAAGCCACACCCTCTTCCTTGATTCTTAGCTTCACTCAAATCTGCAACTTCATTTCATCAATACGAACGCCAAAATCATCCATATAGCGCTTGTATATATAAGAGGCAACTTGTAATATTCCCATCATAGTCATTATTCATTTTATAGGTTATTGCCGCAGAGTTCCGCTTTTTTATTGAAACCGCCAAAGAAAATCAAAATAAATCTGCAAGTTATCTGCAAATTACAACACCAAGAAATTCACAATAAATCAACAAAATCCCCCGAATATAAGTTGTAAACAGTAAACTATTAACTGTAAACTATAAACAGCTGTTCCCTACCTCAGCAAGCTTTCCCCAGGCGGTCCCATCCCGCAAAATATGGCGAGACCTTTGATGGTCCGCCAACCTTAGAGCGTAGCGGTTCCGAGCGACGAGGAGGAGCGGTTTCCCCCTCTTCTTCCCTGAGGGGAGAAGACCGAGATGAGAGGTGGAGCCTTCCTTAAGGGTAAGGAAGGACGGGTAGGTTTTCGAAAAAACTCCCTTTGGCTAAAGATTTTGCAAATGAGCGCAATGAAAGTTTGCTTTCAAATTGCCGAGTGCAGCTAATCTTATCTAAAGGGAGACGGAGGGATTCGAAAGACTCCTTCTTTAACGGTAAGGAACCTTATATCCAAGGTTTCAGGAAAGCGAAACAAGCAGTTATATCATTCATTCAACTATTAATCTTTATTAAATTATGAATACTATCGCCCCATTTTACGTCATAATGAAGTATATTTGCAATCAGAATGATTATTAATTAAACATTATAGGCTTATGGCACAGACAGCAATGACAGTCCGTATGGACAACCAGCAGAAAGCACAGTTTGATAAACTCTGCGAGCAATTCGGCATGAGTGCGAATACCGCTATCAACATCTTTGTTAAGGCAGTAATTCGCAGTAAGAGCATTCCCTTCTCCATTCAAGCAAAAAATGAAGAAGAAGATGAAGTGACTGCAAAAGCAAAGGCTGCGTTCCAGTATATGTGTGACACTGCAAGAGAGAATAACATTGATATGTCACTTGATGAAATCAATGAAGAAATCAGAGAAGTCAGACGATTAAGAAAAGAACGCAATGGTATATGCAGTCATTGATACAAACATATTTGTATCAGCCCTTATCACCCACAACTCAAACACTTCCCAAAAGAACCGCAGGTGAGGGACAGGTGGGGCAAAAGCACCCCTAACCAAGTATATGTGGGTAATCCTCCTTGATAAGGCTGATATAATCCCACGTATCTGTATCTACTTTATCTTTCTCTGATTCAATTTTAATCCAAACATTACGCAGCATATCTTCCAGCAATTCACGCTCTTGGCTTATGTAAGAAATTCTGCTATATGTTTTGCTTCCCCAAGTTTCAAACTCCTTTTCCACTTCATCCCAAAGATGCGAATCTATCAAACGACAAAAGTTTGCCAATACTGCTTTATAGTCATGCAATGGAACATACGGAATATCTTCTTTTGCGATATAAGCTTTTCCGAAGATATCGGGGCTCATCACTATCCATCTTCTTCTAGAAGTATTGGAATGACCTAAAGCATCCAACTTATGTTTGGCTTGCTGACAAACATCTGCCTTAAAGATAAAAACAGCATCCTGTGAAATCGGAAATTCAGCTGCATTCAAAAGAGTCATCGTATGCTTAACCTTATTATTTAAGCTCAATGCCGTTATGTTCTTGGCTGACTGATATCCCAATCTCAATTCCACCATCAGCAGACTAGAGCCACTCTTATGATTATTATCATAATTGGCTATACCAATCACAGCATCCATCGTACTATCATTAGCACCATTTTGCATATAGTGAGCCTCATAATCATCCATATCCAAGCATTCAATCCTTTTATCAAAAGGAGCCATAGCATAGTCTCTGTTCGAGACATCCACTAAGGTGGAATGCACATTCTGGTAGATAGGATGAGTATGAAGAAAATCATTGTCAAATATCTGTGTCGCCATACTGCTGAATCCTTTCCAAAGCTATGTTAAACGATTCGAAAATAGGCTCAATGTCTTTACCTAACCACTTAAAGTTATAACGATAAGAACATTCTTGCTCTTCGCTGGAAGATATGTAGAAGTTTGTCTCCTCCAACACCTCTTCTCTTTTGGCAATGGCCTTGATGGCAGCAATAAAGTCAGGATCATGACTAGCCAAAATCAGTTTCGTTCCCAATGTCTTATGTATCAACACTAGCAGTCTGGCATATTCCACAATCCACTGCGGATGCAAATGAACTTCAGGTTCATCAATCATCAAGATAGTTTTATCATCCAAATATCCATTCTTGATCAACTGATAAAGATAAGCAAAAGTCTTCATACCAGTAGCTATTTTTTCCACAGGCAATTTAAGATGCTCATCTTTTCGTTCGTAATAGAGTTCTGTCTCGCCTAGAAGACTATCACTCTGTGAGATTTTACCATTAAGCAATCGAGCGATACGCAAGAGAAGCATCTTTGACTTATCCAAAGTCCTACCTAGAGAATGAGTCATGTTACTATGAAGACGCTGCAAGAACACATTGTCTGCCAAGTTTTTGGCATTCAGTGCCATAGGAGTATCAATATAAATAGCTCGTTCTATGTTAAACAATGAACCCAGACTCTCCTCAGAGATTATATTGACATCATCCTCCCAGAGTTGCATCGACTCAGGAGCTACATCATCTTCACGAAGATACTCCTCAATAAAGCTATATACGTCTTTTATAGAGCGCATACTAAGTCGCTTTTCCCAATCTTCAAGCATCTTATCGGTCTGTTGAAACATTTTCTTCTCAAAATTATCAAATGTTTCAATGTTATCAGAATCCTCAATTAATTGCTTTAAATAGTTTATAACCCTCACCTTTCTTAAGACAAATACATCATCCGAAAGAAACTCAGGTCTTACCTGTTCTGTAAACTCGGCTACTATAGAATTATATTTTTCAGCCACCTCATCAACAGCGGCTCCAACATTAATTTCTTTTTTCAAAGCATCAATATTGGCCGATAACGTCAAGATTTCACTTCTACTACTGCGATACCCCCATATTTCTCGAATAGCACGTGCAAGAATCTGCAAACTATGTTTGAATTCATCATTTACACCCTTGTCTACATACTCATCGAATCTAGTGGCAACATCCACCATATAATACAACCATTTGGAAATGGTACTTTTGCCACTTCCATTAGGTCCAGCCAAAACTGTTATTCCATCTACCAGAATATCAGCATTTTCTATGGCATGATAATCGCTTATGTTAAATCTATATTTGCTCATAACAATTCCATTTTAAAGCAAAAATAAAGATTTCTCTTGGAAAAAGCAAATCTTTAAGCAACAAAACGTTCTTTTTTAACATTCTGAAACGATTATAGCGCTAATTCCTGTTCCGAAGATACTCTAAAAACTCATTAGAAGCATCACCTGCTTTTGCAATATTCAGAGAGGTCATGACAGCATTATGATTCTTATCCCATGCCTCATACCAAGCAGAATCATGAGATAACTCAGACAAAGTCTTTGTATCCACATTCTTGTATTTATCAATAGCGGCATCCAACTCTTCTATCTCAGCTTTATTTAATTCATCCAAGTTTAGCGATATCTTCCGCCGACATTCTATTCATATTTCTCATAATCAATACCTTCTATATCTAACACCTTCTGCCGCCAAAATTACGCTTTTTTCTCGAAACCACCAAGAAATTAACAAGAAATCTGCAAGTTATCAGCAAATAACCACGAAATCAATCGTAAACTATAAACTATTAACTGTAAACTATAAACTATAAACTGCTATTCCCTACCTCAGCAAGCTATAGTAAGGCGGTCCCATCCCGCACAACCATGGCGAAGACCTTTGATGGTCCGCCAACCTTAGAGCGTAGCGGTTCTGAGCACCGGAGGGCGGTTACATCCCTAATCCCTATGGTAGGGATTTAGGGCTTGGGTATAGGGTAAGGACCCTCCCGCGGGGGAGGGACAGGTGGGGCATCAACAATACATCTCTTCATAATACTTCTGATACTCCCCAGAAGTAACATGATCCATCCATTCCTGGTTATCGAGATACCATTTTACGGTCTCCTCGATACCCTCCTCAAACTGGAGAGATGGCTCCCAACCGAGTTCCTTCTGCAGCTTTCTAGAGTCAATAGCATAACGCATATCGTGACCCTTTCTGTCTGTTACATAAGTAATCAAATCCAAGTCAGCACCCTCAGGACGACCGAGCAATCTATCAACAGTCTTGATTACCACCTTGATGATATCGATGTTCTTCCACTCGTTGAAACCGCCGATGTTATAGGTCTCGGCAATCTTACCCTTGTGGAAAATCATATCGATGGCACGGGCATGATCTACTACATACAACCAGTCGCGCACGTTCTCACCCTTACCATATACAGGCAATGGCTTGCGATGACGGATATTGTTGATAAACAGCGGAATCAACTTCTCTGGGAACTGATATGGACCGTAGTTGTTAGAGCAGTTGGTCACGATGGTAGGCATACCGTATGTATCGTGGAAAGCACGGACGAAGTGGTCTGAGCTTGCCTTGGATGCAGAATATGGAGAGTGAGGATTGTACTTGGTAGTCTCCAGGAAGAACTCCTCGCCATAAGCCTCGTGGTTCTTACCGCGTAAGTATCCGCTCAACGCCGTATTGCATATCTCAAAAAAATATTGTGCCTTTGCACGGCGGCATCATTTTTCTAATTTTGAGACAAAAAAACACTGCTGTCCCGTTTAGAAATCATCGGGCCTGAAAAGGCTAGGATATAGCCAA
>ENA-OPCH01000052-OPCH01000052.1-human-gut-metagenome-genome-assembly--contig:-NODE-52-length-24645-cov-3.317568_pt1 | contig 24645 bp, 19 predicted proteins | sample MGYA00241250_ERZ501480 | MGnify/ENA primary metagenome ERZ501480 (study PRJEB25962, sample SAMEA2042515) | human gut metagenome | biome: human gut; feature: human-associated habitat; material: faeces... | reverse complement strand
CTTATTAGAAAGCGCCAAAAAAGTAGCAATTTTTGATGAAAAATTAAGAAATCCAGCAAAATATGGCATCACGCAACAAGATATCTATTACATGGAGCGCAAACCAAATCGATCCGTGGCATCCAAAAAATCGGTAGCGGAATTAATTAATAATATTCCACCAGCAGTGGATATTGGTTTAGTCGAACTAAAAAGTTGTTTATCTACCTCGAAAAAAGCATCTTATGCTACCAATCATGGCATATTTACTGCGGCACAACGCAGTACATTAAAAGCCAAACTTAATAAAATGCAGGTACGCGATCATCGTGTTCCTGGTACACCTATTTATGAAGGATTACAAAAAGCCTTAACCATGGTAGATGGAAAAGAACGTGAAGCATTAATTGTATTAATCACCGAAGGTAATGGCGATTGTACGAATCGCAGCGCCTGTGAGCTCATTAAAAAAGAAGCGAAAGAAAGACCAAAATTAAAAATTAATATCGTCAATATTAATTCACCTTGGAATAATACGGATTGCCTAGCTAAGACAACCGGTGGTGAAATTCTAAACGGTGATATGACGAATCAAGTTAAATTAACTGAAGCTATTAAAAAATCAATGGAACCAGTACAGCAAGAAATCTGTGATGAATAATGGAAAGGGCGTTTAACGCCCTTTTTTCAATATCAGAATCCATTTAATGGAATTTTTTTAGTCTCCACCTAATAACGCATCGATTTTATTATTGTTTTTATCTGGATTAAATTTTTTCAAAAAAATAACCGCACTTTATCGCGCGGTTACGTTATTTTATAAGCATTTAGCTGGTTTTGGCAGACCCGCCAGTTTGGTTGCTTGTTTAGCTGGTCCGTCAGGGAAGAGTCGTTGCAAATAGCGGCTATTACCTTTATCAGCACCTAATTTTTCTGACATTGCTTTTACCAGCATTCTAATCGCAGGGGAGGTGTTATATTCTTGATAGAAATCACGCACAAAATAAATCACTTCCCAGTGAGCTTCGGTCAGTTCTACACCTTCTAGCTGAGCGATGTGTTTTGCTACATCTTCATTCCAATCAGCAATATTAAGTAAATAGCCAAAAGCGTCGGTTTCGATTTGTTTTCCTTGTACGGTAATCATATTAATTCACTTCTTTAAAGCTGATCATTTCATTATCGGCGTAGTCAGACGCATCTTCATCATCAAATCTCATTGGTTCGATGCGTTCTTCATCAAATGCGGTATCCCCTTCAATGCCATCAAGTGATTGGCCATGTTTAATGCCTTTGAAATCGAAGAGTTTTGGGTCACATAAGTGTGACAACGTAATGTTTTGCATCGCACTAAACATGGTTTCTAAGCGACCTGGATATTGACGATCCCAAGTATTCAGCATTTCCTTCACTACTTGACGTTGTAAATTAGGTTGAGAACCACATAAATTACAAGGGATAATTGGGAATTCTTTGGCTACGGCATATTTTTCAATATCTTTTTCTTTACAATAAGCCAATGGACGAATCACGATTTGCTTGCCGTCATCTGAAATTAATTTCGGTGGCATCGATTTTAGTTTTCCACCGTAGAACATATTCAGAAACAGGGTAGCCAGCATATCATCACGATGGTGACCTAGCGCAATTTTTGTTGCACCAAGTTCAGTTGCTGTACGATATAAAATACCACGGCGTAGACGAGAGCAGAGAGAGCAAGTTGTTTTGCCTTCTGGGATTTTCTCTTTTACGATGCCATAAGTATTTTCTTCAACGATTTTATAATCCACACTAATACTTTGCAGATATTCAGGTAAAACATGCTCAGGAAAACCGGGCTGTTTTTGGTCTAAATTGACTGCAACGATATCAAATTTAATCGGAGCGCTTTGTTGTAAATTCAACAAAATATCAAGAAGTGTATAGCTGTCTTTACCACCAGAAAGACAAACCATTACTTTATCACCATCTTCAATCATGCCAAAATCAGCAATTGCATTGCCTACATTACGACGAAGACGTTTTTGCAATTTATTGAAATTATAAGTCTGTTTTTTATCTTGGTTTTGTTCTGTCATATTGATTTACTTTAGCTAATAAAAAAGCCCTGAATAACTTCAGAGCTTATAAATTCTGTGGTGCCTAGGGTCGGACTCGAACCGACACGGTTATTCACCGGCGGATTTTGAATCCGCTGCGTCTACCAATTTCGCCACCCAGGCATTTGGGTTGTTCTGAATTATACGTTTATCTTACTTCGTTGCAAGTAAAATTTCATTAAAAACGTGTGGTTGTTTTAAATTTCATCAACTTGTATTCAAAGATGAAAGGGAAGTTTAAAATAATTTGATACGTTGTCACAATTTATGAGTAAAATAAAAGCTTAGTATTTCTACTAAGCTTTATGATTATCTAATTAAGCGGTTTGACCAGCAAGGTTACCTAAATCTTTATCGATTAAGAATAAGCCTTTGCCATCTTCGCCAAGAAGATTTAATTTGTCTAAAATACCGCTGAATAATTTCTCTTCTTCGTGTTGTTCTGCAACATACCATTGTAAGAAATTGAATGCAGAGTAGTCTTTTTCTTCAAAAGTTTTACCCACTAATTCATTGATTTTACTTGTGATCAATTTTTCGTGTCCATAAGTTAATTCAAGGATTTCTTTTAATGATTTGTACTCATGCGCAGGCGCTTCAATTGCTGTGATTACCGCTAATGCACCTGTTTCATTTAAATAAGTAAATAATTTACGCATGTGTTGCATTTCTTCTGCAGCGTGTTCTGATAAGAATTTAGCTGCACCTTCAAAACCATTTTGTTCGCACCATGCACTCATTTGTAAGTAAAGGTTTGAAGAGTAGAACTCAAGGTTCATTTGATCATTTAATAATTTGATTACGTTTGATGATAACATTTTGTATTCTCCTTTTAAAATTATAATGTTGCTAAATCACGATCGATAAAGTAAAGCGAACGACCGTCTTCACCCACCAAGTTAAATTTATCAATAATGCTATTGAATAATTTTTCTTCTTCGTGTTGTTCTGCAACGTACCATTGTAAGAAGTTAAAAGTAGAATAGTCTTTGTTTGCAAAAGTCACTTCAACTAATTCATTAATTTTAGAAGTAACGAGTTTTTCATGTTCAAGTGTGGTTTCAAATACTTCTTTAAGTGATTTGTAGTCATTCTTAGGTGCATCAATTTTACCTAAAAGTGGCATACCACTTGTTTCACTCACATATTTGAATAATTTTTGCATGTGTTCTAATTCTTCATCAGCATGACGAAGTAAAAATGCTGCAGCACCTTCATAACCGTGCTTGCTACACCAAGAACTCATTTGTAAATAAACATTAGAAGAGTAGAACTCTAAATTGATTTGTTCATTTAACTTATCTGCGATTGCTTTATTAAGCATAACCAACTCCTTTCCTTATTAAGTAGAGATTAAAAATAAAAACAAGACTGCTTAACTTGTCATCGGTGTGCATTCTAATCTCACAAATGAGAATAGTCAAGTATTTTTTTTAAATTATTTCTATAAGTCACTAATAACAAAAGAGAAATCAATGTTAATTATTCTCATTTAGGTGATATATGTAAAATAAATTCTCATTATCAGATCAAGAATAATGAAATCTGCAGAATTGATGTACGCAATTGTATTCAGAATTCACATAGCGTTATCTACAAATTTCATACTAATTCTAATTATTCCATTTCAAAGACATCCATTTATTTCTTTTATATCCACAACCCAAAATCACCTTATTTTTTGAGTAATGCATGAAATAGGATAGTCACTTATATTGATTTGTGACATATTTATATATGCAATTTAACATAATATACATTATGCGAAATCAATTACAAGGTTAGTGAAAGCTACGTATTAATAAGATCACAGAGTTATGCACAGGTTTCAAACACCACTCAAACGATGCAGAATCTAGCTCCATAACACCTTTCAATAAGATTAAATAATGATTTATGCACTCTAAAGCTCTTATGTAAGGAAAAAATAAAGAAGTTTATATGTATCAAATAATGACAACGCTACGTGAATTCTGCGTTATTTTATGAGGTGAATATCATCAGATTTAAAAAAGAAAAACGTAAATCTCAGGGATTAAGATTTACGTTTTTGATGAATGGTAGTTGTATGACTATGTCACGATATGTATAAGGTTAAGATAACAGTTTTGCTCCGTATTCATAAACCTGTTGCAGTAAATTCAGTTTGGTTGGATTATCCGAATATTCCTCTGCTAACTGCTGTAAACTTTCTTCAAATTTAACCGCACTTTGTTCTAATTTACGTTGGCGATATTTTTGCCATTTGATTTGCTCAGCACGATTTAGGGTTTTGTAGAAATGTCTTGCACGATAATGGAATAACAATTCAGGAATTCGTTTATCTTCAAATGCTAAACCATGCTCAGCTAATTTTTCAGGTGGTAAATCACGTAAAATAGCCATATTGTTTTTATCGGCATTGCTAAAGAAACCGTTATAAAGTTCAGTTTCTACATTATCACTCGGCTCAAATTCGCGTTCTTCTGAGAAGATTTCAATAACTTTCTCGCGAATATCTAAGGATTGGCGTAATTTTGCTAAATTATCTAAGCAATGTTGTCTATCTATCCCTAAACGAGCTGCATTTTCTGGCAGTAACGTTTTTGCAGGCGCCAAAATTGGGCATTTATTAATATGAACCAATTTCAATGGAACTGATGAAACTCCCCTTTCTTCTAGCTCGCTTTTCTTGGTATATAAATCTTGTCGCAAATCAACCGCACTTTTACTGAGTAAATTATCAATATCACCTGATAAATCACAGACGATTACAGCATTTTGATTAGTTGGATGCCATGCTAATGGTGCCACCCAAGCACAATTGCCACGATAATTCCCTAACATGCCAGAAACATGCACTAATGGTGTCATTTCAGCTGTATCGATCAGTTTCTCAATTTCCTTTTTACCTCTATGCTCAAAGAAGAATTGAAATAATTTAGGCTGCTTTTCTTTGATTAATTTAGCCATAGCGATGGTTGCATACACATCCGCCATCGCATCATGGGCATTTTCATGCTCAATACCATTTGCTTTAGTGAGTTTTTCTAAGCGAAAGCTTGGCATACCATCATCGTCATAAGCCCAATTTATCCCTTCTGGACGCAGTGCATAGCAAGCCCGGACCAAATCCAGTAAATCCCAACGAGAATTGCCATTTTTCCAGCTATATTCATAGGGATCAATAAAATTGCGGTAAAAGGTATAACGCGTCATTTCATCGTCATAACGAATGTTGTTGTAACCCATCACACAAGTATTAGGTTGTGAAAACTCAGCTAGAATTTTTGCGGCAAATTCAGGCTCAGGAATTCCCTTTTCATTACATTCTTGTGGCGTGATTCCTGTGACCATTACGGCTTCCGGGGCGGGCAAATAATCATTGGTTTGCTTGCAATACAACATAATAGGCTCACCAATGATATTGAAATCTGCATCGGTACGAATACCAGCAAATTGAGCTGGACGATCACTTGCCGGATTGATACCAAAACTTTCGTAATCGTAGATAAAAAAACTAAAATTGTTTGCCATAATTAAGCCAAAATTTTATCTAAATAATATAAACAGAAAATTGCTGAAAGGCTGATAAGAACGCCAAACCAGTTGATTTTGCTGATTTTTTCTTTGAAGAAAAATGCGCCGGTGATGGTGCCTAAACAAATAACACCAATATTCATTCCTGCAAAAACTAAGGTTGGATTTTGTCCGAAGCTTTGGTGCGCTTTAATGTAAAACAGGATGTTGAAGAAATTCAATACACCTAAAATGATTCCACCAATAAAGCTTGGCACTGTCCACTGAGTGCGTTTTAGGAATAAATACAGGAACATGACACAAGCGGCTAATGAGAAAGCAATGAATAATGTGGTTGGGAATGCTCCCCCGCTTTTGGCCACTTGTTTGAATAAGATATCAATGGTGCCATAGCCAAACCAAACACCGATTAAGCCTAAAATACCTTTAAAAGTGACCGCACTTTGTTCATTTGATTTGTTCAAGATACAGAATAAACCAATGAATGCCAAAATAATGCCAACGATTTTGGGCTGGCTTAATGTTTCATGGAAGATAATAAAAGAGGCAACAATCGGTAGAAATAACGATAAGCGTTGTGCTGCATCTGAACGCACGATACCCGCAAATTCAACTGCTTTAGACATAATGATAAATACGGTTGGTAATAAAATTCCTAACGCCAGGAAAATAGGTGTGCTATCACTTTGTGCTAAATATTCAGTAAATTCCAATCCTTTAAAATCAGGTTTGAGTAAGAAATAGCTTAATGAAATGGCGACAATATAGTTAAACGCAATTGCTTGTTCAATAATGATATTTTTCTTGCGCGCAACTTTGAGTAACACTGATACGGCAACACTACATAGAATGGCAAAAATAAGGTTGTGCATAATTCGTCCTAAATTCTCATAAAAATAACAATGAAAAAAGCGGCCAATTGCTTTGACCGCTTTAAAAAACTACTCTATTGCGCCAAAGCCACGCAAACCAACCACATGAACTTGCTCTTGGTTGCCGGCAATTTTACGCACCAATTTATAGGTTGTGCCTTTTTCAGGGCTGATATTCTCTGGTGCTGCGATAAGTAATTGCATATCCAAACGTTCGCAAAGTTCGAACAAGGTGGAAATGGATTTACCATCTAAACGCGCAGCTTCATCCAAGAATAGTAAACGACATGGTACGATGTCTTTACCGCGAATACGGCGGCTTTCCTCTTCCCAGCTTTGTACTACCATTAATAGGATAGACATACCGGTACCGATCGCTTCACCGGTCGATAATGCTCCACTTTCAGCACGTAACCAGCCATCAGCACCACGGAATACTTCAACTTCTAACTCGAGGTAATTACGGTAATCTAATAATTCTTCACCGATAGTTTGTGCTGTGCGTTGGCCCATATCAATATGCGGGTTAATGCGTTGATAAAGTTTCGCAATGGCTTCAGAGAAGGTAATACGATTATCACTGAATAAATCTTGATATTCTTCCTGTTTACCTGACAGCGCATCAAGCAACATCGCATGTGTATCGCGAATATTAACTACTAAACGTACCGATTTCACCTGACCGAAGGCAATATTTTGTAGACCTTGGTTCAACATACGAATACGATTTTGTTCACGTTGAATGGTTTTACGCATAATATTCGCCACACTTTCAGAACTAATCGCCAATTTTTTCTCACGGCCAGTCAATTCTTCTGTTAAGCGATTAAGCTCAATTTCCATTTGCTCAATTGCATCAATCGGATCATCAGTTTTAATAATATCCTGACGAATACGTTCACGAAGATGTTGATATACAGCAATAAAGAAGCGGACTTTATTTTCTGGTTTACGGCTGTCTTCAGAAATACGCAATGCATCGCGGAGATATTCATTATCAGCCACCGCAGTACGTAACGCCCCTAATGCTTTATCCGACATTGAACGTAACTCATCAGCAGATAAATAAGCCAACTCACGACGATTGAGTCGTTTTTCCACATCAGAATTTCGAGATAAACGCAGAACCACGCACCAGCTAACTTTCGCTGCCACAACTAATTCACGTTGAGTTTTATAATCACGTTCCGCTTTACGAATACGTTTATTTAAGTTCTCCGCTTCGCTTTCAATAAGCGTTAATTGTTTTTCAACATAAGAACGACGTTGACGACTGGTTGAAAGTTGTTGATACAACTCATCACGGCGATTTCTTGCACGTTCCTCTGCTCCTTCATCAGCACGCACGCCCAATTCACCAATCTCAGCAATTAATTCTTTTAACAATTGATTTTTACTGTCATAAGAACTTTGCAATTGGATAAATACTTGATTGTATTGTGCAAATTGGCTTTGTTTTTGACGTAATTGTTCACGTTGAGCATCACGTTGTGACTGCAATTGTTCCAAACGTTGACGAAGTTGCTCATTAAGCTCTGATGTTTCTGCTTGACCAGCATCTTCATAGCTAAAGTGATTTTTACGTTGTACTACATCCGCTAAAGCAAATACACGTTGTTGTACTTGTTTTTGACGTTCAACCGCTTGGGTTAAATCAGCTTTTAAGCGTTCATAGTTTTCTGGATCACTTTGTAAGGTATTGGCTATCGGCTCTAATTGTGACAACGCAACGCCATGTTGACGAATAAAGCTTTCATCTTGTTCTGCAATATCTAATTGTTCACGGCATTCTTCAATACGATCAAGTAATTCTTCATCAGCAAGCAAGTTAAGCTGCGGCATTAACTTATTCAACAATTGCATTTTTTCTTTGGCATTATCCAATTTAATGCGAATTTGTTGTTCGGTGCTTGAGAATTGATTGAGCTCGCGATCAATTTCATTGCGTTCTTGATTGATTTCCGCCATCACCTCTTCTGGGTTTGGTTGGAACGCAAGCGCTAAATGTAAGCCAACAAATTGACTAAAGTGTTCGTGTAAACGTTGACATTTTTGTACATCAAAGGCGATTTGTGCGTATTCTTCCGCAATTTCATCACGTTTAGCTTGTAATTCTTCTAAATGTTTTTCACGAGCAGCACGGCCAAATAGCGGAATTTGCGGGAATTTTGAATAACGCAATTCACGATCAGACACTTGCACCACAACGCCCATTTCAAGTTCTTGAGCTGAAAGTACGCTGTCATCAAAGGCATTTGGATCACCTTCGATTAAATATAAATCGTCTGGACAATCTTCTAAATTAGCTAATTGTTCGCGTACCGTGTTGAGATCTCGTACAACAATAGCATGACGTGCAGGACCATAAAGTGCCGAGAAATAAGGTGCATCTTCAATTGGTACATCATCATATAATTCAGAAAGCAATACACCGCCAAAGCGTTCTGCAAGCACATTCAAGCGAGCATCTTCAGAACCATCTGGTTGGCTTAAACGAGAAATTTGCTCGTCTAATTGTTGACGTTGTTTCTCTAAATTGTCACGTTGAATAGTCAGTTCACGTTCTTTCACCAATTGTGATTGCATAAAATGCATCACATCTTGGCTATGTTCAAATGTTTCACCACTTTGCTCTTGTAAGCGTTCTAAAGCGGCTTGAGCAGTTAACCAAGCTGGTGCTTTACGAGCATTTTCTTCGTAAAGTGCGGTCAAACTTTCACGTTTTTGACGCAAGGTTGAACGGTTTTCTACTTGCTCAGCAAGTTCTTCATTCAAACTTTCAATGAGTTCTTCTTGTTCAGCGTGGTATGCTTCGAGTTCATCAGCGGTTTCTAAAGATAAATCAGCTCGTTGATTAAAATCAGCCAATAATTTAACCGCACTTTGTTGTTGAGCATAGCGCTGCTCTAACTCATGTAATTTTGCGCGTAATTGAGGTGTTTGTTGAGCTTGAATTTTTTGTGTTGGATATTCACGCAATAATTCTTTAGCACTTTCCCAAGCACTTGAACGAGGCACATCACCGGCAATTTTGCACACTAACTGATAGGCCTTATCAAATTGTGATTTTGCCGCTTCAGAAATAGACATTTTATGTTCTAACTCAAGCACTTGCTCGGTCAGACTTTCAGCATGAGCAGCAAATTCCGCTTGATAATCTTCCGCATTTTTCACGCTTAAATCCGCTAAACCACATAAGGTTTTCGCTTTTTCAAGTGCGGCAATTGCTTGTTGATATTGCAATGCACGGGTTTGTTGTGCATCTAATGCTTGTTGATAATCCGCAAGTTGCGCACGTACTTGATCAATTTCAAGTTCCGTTTGCTCAAATTGTGCTTGGCTTTCTTCAAGCTGTTCGGTTGCGGTTTCCACAACCATTTTTTGTTCTTCTAATTTTTCTGTAAGCTCAGCCACATCTTCTTGATAACGCGATACTTTTTCTTGATGACGTAATGCATTTAATACCAAGTTCAAGTGGTCTGCCGCACTTTGGTGATCTACTTCTAAAGTACGTTCATTTTCTGCCAATTCTGCAGCTTCACGGCTTAAGTCAATTAAGCGATGTTGCGATAATTCTTGCTCAGCTTTTGCTTTATACCAATCACGGCGGAAACCTAAAGCTGCTTCGATATTACCGCGGCGTTCATTGGCATTACGCATATAATCTGATGCCACATAATTAGTGGTTTCGGTGATTAAATGTTTGAATAAATCACGGTCAGATTGGGTAACTTTAATTGCTTCAAGGGTCATGCGGTTTTCACGTAATGCACTTTCCATATCTTGGAAGGCTTTGCGCACACCAAGGTTTTCTGGCAATAAGTAATCACGTAAAGAACGGGTAATGGCGCTGGAAATACCACCGTATAAAGAAGCTTCGATTAATTTATAGAATTTGCTACGGTCTGAGGCGCTACGTAAGCGTTTTGGAATAATACCTAAATCAAACATCATGCCGTGATAATCGGTGATGGAATGATATTGCTTGAATTGCGCACCAAGATTTTCAATTTTGTCTTTTAATTCATTTAAATTGAGTACGCGTGCTTGACGTTCACCGACTGTTTCGGTGAAAAGTGCGGTCGGATTTAAGGATAATTCTACACCTTGAATCGAGAAGGTTTTTAAATCCACTTTCTTATCACGACCCGCAATTTGTTGCAGACGCACACCCACGAGAATTCGTTGGTGACGAGAATTGATGGTATCCAATACCGCATAACATACACCTGGACGCAATTTACCGTGCAAACCTTTATCACGAGAGCCTCCTGTCGAGCCGGCTTCTGTGGTATTACGGAAATGCAACAAGGTTAAGTCTGGAATCAACGTTGTCACAAACCCCGCCATGGTTGTGGATTTACCGGCACCGTTACCACCGGAAAGTGTGGTCACCAATTCATCTAAATCAAAGGTACGGGCAAAGAAACCATTCCAGTTAATTAAGGTGAGTGAACGGAATTTACCACGTTCTACCCCATTATGTTGGTTTAATACAGGAGCAATAAATTCTTCTTCAACCTGTTCGGTTGATTGCTCTGGTTCGTCTTGATAGATTTCGTTTTCAAGTTCTAATACATCAGACATTATTCTTGTTCTCCTGCATCATCAAATTCTTCATCAATTTCGACCGCACTTTCTTCATCATCAAGGTTATCAGCATTGCTTGCCGCTTTTGCTTGTTTTTCCAATTCAAGAGATTGCGGTGTGGCTGCTTCCCCATCACGAATTAAGCGTGCTTGTGCTTCTAACGGGTCATCACCAGAGCGTACTTCAGCCCCAAAACGGAAGACTGATTCAGAAATAGTAAATTTACCGCTATGCTGTTCACCCACTGTATGAATCATGCCTAAACGGCGTAAACGACCGATCGCTGCGCGTACTTTTTCAGATAATTTTTGTTTATCTAAATCCGAACCACTAGAGCGCTGATTGACGGCTTTCAATAATTTACCTTCGTCCGCTAAATTCAGTAATTCATCATAGACTTCTTGCGTACTGAAGATACCTTGCTGTGCCAAACGTTCTGGGCTTAAATACAAATAGCAAAGCACTTTTCCTACCAACATCTCTAATTCAGAAAGCACTGAACGGGCAATTAAGGTCGTCGCTTTTGGACGTAAATAGAAAAAGCCTTCTGGAGCACGAATTAATTCCACGTTGTAACGGCGGTAAAAGCCATCTAACTCATTTTGGAAATCCATCAAAAAAGCATGATTATCTAATTGATCTGTGCTGATATGGCGACCTGAACGCAATAAGCTGTCCACTGTCGGGAAAATAGGATTTGCAATGGCATTTGCCAATTTCGGGGAAATTACATCTTGAATATCTGTCATGGTTAATTTCTCATTTTATGAATTCGTTTTTGGGTAAGCCACGAAATTAATATTTATCAATCACATGCGCTTGCACTTCTGCGCCGTAATCGTTAATTTCCTGCCATTGCGGATAAAGACCGGCTAAATCATCATTTGCCATACCTAAACGCACTGCTTGATCCACAATAATACGCGCCACATCAAAATGACGGGAAAGTGGATAAGCCTCTAATTGTTCTTTTAAGACCAAACTTAAATCGATTGGACGATTATTTTCACGGTATTGAATGAGTAAGCCTTGCATATGTTCGACGATTTGATCATGTAAATCAGCCAAAGACTCATATTGCAATTCTTCAGGTAATTCACCCAATGCATCATCTTCACGTAATGCCATTTCTTCATCACGCAGATCGACCAAACGTTCCGCTTGAGCAGTCCACAAGAACCAAGGATGATCGAAATAGCTGTGGATAGAATTACGCAAGCGTTGTGAGAATACACGGTTTTTATCCATATCAATGGCGGTACGGATAAATTTATGCACGTGACGGTCATAACCAATCCATAAATCGATGGCTTGTTGTCCCCAGCTAATAATGCGGTCGAGCTTAGATTGTAAATCGGTAATTAATTGTTCAATAAAATACAGCTCATCATGGCCAATTACACAATCTTGAATACGTAATAATTGTGCCTGTAACTTATCACCCGCTGCATTTAAGGTATCTTGTAACTCACGTAAATTGCCTGAGGTTTCATCTAATAAACGTTCACAGCTAGAAATTGCCGCCTGCCAATCTTTGGTAAGTAAATTGGCAATTTCTTCTTTAATGCTTTGCTGATTTTCATCCATCACACGTTGTGATAAATCGATACTATCGAAAATCTCTGCCACAGAATATTTTAACGGAGCGAAAACATTCCGGCGCCAAAAGTGCTCATTCTCCCCTTTTACTGTGGCTTCTTCTGCAGCATCAGATGCACGCTGAATTTCATCAGCTACAATAGAGAGCTGTACAGAAAGACGCAACGCAGAAAATTCACGCTGACGAATATAATAATCTGATACGCCAACACCTAATGGGGTGAGACGATAAATGGAAAGGCCTTCAGTAAATTCACTGCTGAAACGGTTAAGAAAACGCTGTTTCACCAGTTCATTGATAGCATTATTAGCACGGGTGGCAATCGCGTCCGTTGATTGGTCAAAGGCATTGGCTGTATGGCGGAAAATATCCACTAAATCAGCTTCTAACATCTCACCGTCTAAACGTTCGTTGTTATAGATGGCAATAGCCAGTAAAAACACTAAACGCTCTGTCGGTAGATTTAACGAAAATTCCCGCTCTTTCGCCCATGAGACGAGTTCAGGAATGGTTTGTGAGGTTTCGATCATTCGGTTACAAAAGCTTAAAATTGAACAAAAAATTTTTGAGATTATACAGGATTTTTTATCGTTCTTGAAATCTTCTTGCAAATTGAACGAACTTTTTATCTTTCAAGATTATATGTGGATAATCTGCGATATAAACAGATTAATAAATAGACTTATCTTCAAAACAAAGAGCCACAAACTTGTGGCTCTTTCTCTCTTCTAAAAACTATCAAAAATTTGACCGCACTTATTGCAATATATATCGCCAAACAAATGCACTGACTAAAATAATCAACATGATAATAATTTGTATTAAACGTTTTTTGGTTAATTTTTCTGCTGCCATACCTATTTACTCGTAGATAACTTCTTAAATTGACTATTTAGTGGTAGAATAATTGCGTTAGATCAATTTTACACTATATTTATCGATTTGAGGAATAAATGAAGAATTTCGTTTCAGAAACCAAATCAGGGCGCAGAGTTCAATCTGGTGGTTGTGCGATTCATTGCCAGGATTGCAGCATTAGTCAACTTTGTATCCCTTTCACATTGAACGAACATGAGCTCGATCAGCTTGATAATATCATCGAGCGTAAAAAACCCATCCAAAAATCTCAAGTCCTTTTTAAAGCTGGTGATACACTGAATTCCATTTATGCGATTCGTTCAGGAACCATTAAAACTTATACCATTAGCGAAGCCGGTGAAGAACAAATTACCTCTTTCCACTTACCTGGTGATTTAGTTGGCTTTGATGCGATCACAAATATGCAACATCCAAGTTTTGCACAGGCTTTAGAAACCGCCATGGTATGTGAAATTCCATTTGATATCTTAGATGACTTATCTGGAAAAATGCCTAAGCTTCGTCAGCAAATTATGCGTTTAATGAGTAGTGAAATCAAAAGCGATCAAGAAATGATTTTATTACTGTCTAAAATGAATGCTGAAGAACGTTTAGCCGCATTTATCCATAACCTATCTAAACGCTATTCTGCCCGAGGTTTCTCTGCGAAAGAATTCCGCTTAACCATGACCCGTAGCGATATTGGTAACTATCTTGGTTTAACCGTTGAGACCATCAGTCGTTTACTTGGTCGTTTCCAAAAACTCGGTGTACTCTCTGTTCAAGGTAAATACATTACTATTAATGATATTAATGCATTGATTGATTTAACTGGTGTACATAAAACCAAAATCCAATTAGCAGAATAAATTAAAAGCGTGAGTTTTCACGCTTTTTTAACATTTGAAACAAAAAAACTTGCACGAGATCACTTTTTTGATAATCGGTTCTTGTCATCGTTTAAAATCTTTTCTATCCTATTGATATCTCATATCTTGGAGGTTTTATGAAATTTAATAATATTCTTGTTGTACTCAATCCTGATAACGAAAAACAATATGCTCTAGCTCGTGCCGTTCGTCTTGTTAAAGAACAGCAAAATGAAACAAAGGTAAAAATCACCACCCTTTTGAGTGTTTATGACTTATCATATGAGATGTCAGCCCTTCTTTCTTCTGAAGAACGCAGCGAAATGCATAAAACAGCCGTTGAACAACAACGTCAAGCTGTGCAATTTTATTTAGATAAATATGCTGATCCGGAAATTGAGTTTGAATCTCACATTGTATGGAGCAGCAATGAAGCGGATGCAATTCGTGAAGAAGTTGAAAAAAATCAATACGACCTCGTTGTGAAATACACTAAAGATGAAGAAAGTTTCACTTCATTGATTTTCACACCAGTAGATTGGCAATTGTTACGTAAATGTCCAATCCCAGTATTAATGGTGCGTGATGGCGACTGGAAACACCAACGCCGTATTTTAGTCGCTGTTAATGTATCCGGTGAACAAGAATATCAAGATGAATTCAATCAAGAATTAGTTTCAACAGGCATGAATTTAGCGGAAAACTTAAACCGTGGTAACGTACATTTAGTAGCAGCCTACCCTGTTGCGCCAATTAATATGGCGATTGATTTACCTGAATTTAATACTTCAGGTTATGAAAATGGCATTCGTGGTCAACACCTTATCAATATGAAAGCCTTACGTCAAAAATTTGGTATTGATGAAGATCATACCCATGTACGCGAAGGTTTCCCTGAAGAGGTGATTCCTGAAGTGGCGAAAGAAATTGAAGCTGAATTAGTGATTTTAGGCACAGTGGGAAGAACGGGTTTATCTGCAGCGTTACTAGGTAATACAGCTGAACATGTAATTAGTAAATTAAGCTGCAATTTATTAGCCATTAAACCATCTAAAAAATAAGCCTATTTAGCTTTTTATTTAAAACAAGTGCGGTCAGAAAAACAATCGTTTTATTGACCGCACTTTTTTGTTAAAAAAATGTGAAGTTCCTCACAAAATCAACTTTTTTCATTCGTCTCATCATTTCTTTTTCGTTATACTCGTCCGCCCTATCGAAGACTTTCTATAAATTGATTTATTGATTAAAAAGGAAAGACAATGAAAAAAACATTAATTGCAGCACTACTTGGCTTCTCTACGCTCGCGCAAGCCCATGAAGTTTGGGTTGCAACACCGGCACAACTTGCTTCTAATAGCGTTTTAAAAGCTGATTTAGCTTATGGTGACTACCCCTACGTTGAAAAAATTCCTGAAAAACGTCTTGCTATTTTTCCACCGATGGAACTCATCAATCAAGATGGTGAAATGCAAACATTAGTACAAAAAGGTGAAAACTACCAATATCAATCAGAAAAACCGTTAAAAGACGGTTCATATTGGGTAACAGCTACTTATAAACCAACTTTCTGGTCACAAAATAATGAAGGTTGGAAAATGGATAACTTACAAGGCACACCAAATGCATTCTATTGCGAACAAACTCAAATGTTTGGTAAAGCCTTTACTGTAGTGGGCAAAAAACCATTAAATGCAGATATGGCAATGACACGCCTCGGTTTACCACTTGAAATCGTGCCACTTAAAGATCCGAAAACAATTAAAGCAGGTGAAGCTTTCCCTGTTCAGATTTTCTATAAAGACCAACCACTTGCAGGCGAAACGATTATCGCAACCTCTGATACATTTGTTGTAAAAGATATGGAAGCGGCAACATCTCACCGTGAGCCGCAAGCCTTTTCTGGTAAAACAGACAAAGAAGGTAAAGTTAACTTTATTCCATTAATTGAAGGTGTTTGGAAACTTAAAGTGATTCATAAAGAACCATTTGAAGATCAAAAAGTGTGTCAACAATCAGCAAATTACGCAACGTTAATTCTCCCTGTTGGTAAAGCTAGAGCTAAACTCCCACCAAAACCAGAACATCATCATTAATCATAAAAAAGTGCGGTCAAATTTAACCGCACTTTTTTAATATGTTCTTAACGCTGGAGGTTGGTAATGTTCAATAAAGGTTTCGATTTCTTGAAGATCATTCGAGAATAAAATTTTCTCAAAATCACCTTGAGTAAAGAAGCCTTCTTTCACCATATGGCTAAAAAAGGACTTTAATGAATCAAAATACCCCTTTTCATTAAATAGAATACAAGGATTGTTATTTTTTCCAATTCGCGCCCAAGAAATCACTTCAGCAATCTCTTCTAAAGTGCCAGGTCCACCAGGCAAAGCAATATAAGCATCGCCAAGCTCAACCATTTTATTTTTTCGCTCAGACATGCTTTCAACAACCACGGTCTTGGTCAAATTAGGATGTGCAACTTCTCTGTCTTGTAAAAATTGAGGAATAATGCCAATTACCTTGCCTTGATGAGCAAGTACAGTATCTGCAACCACGCCCATTAATCCCAATTTTCCGCCACCATAAACTAGAGTATGTTGACCATCAGCAATCCATTTTCCTAATTTTTTTGCGGCAGCCTGATAGGCAGAATCATGACCTAAACTGGCACCGCAATAAACCGTGATGTTCATCCTACTTTTTCCGTTCTACCCATTTTCCATCAATATAATCCACAATCCATTTTGTGGCTTTGCCATTCTTTTCAGATGTCACATATTGATGTTTTTCTTTACGGCTAAAGCGGATAATGGCTTCATTACCCTCAGGGTCTTTTTGTGGCGCATCCGCTAAATAACGTAATTTTTCCGGTAAACGATCACGATAAAGCGCTAATTCCGCCACTTTTGCCGGTCGTGTTTCACGTGATTTCGGGAAGTTATGTGCTGACATAAACACGCCACTTGCCCCATCTCGTAATACAAAATACGCATCAGATTTTTCACATTTCAATTCAGGGAAATGAACCGGTTCTTCTTTTGGCGGTGCAACCTCGCCGTTTTTCAAAATCTTACGGGTGTTATCACAGCTGGTACAGCCCATATATTTACCAAAACGACCGAGTTTTAAGTGCATATCAGCACCGCATTTATCACATTCTACAATCGGACCGTCATAGCCTTTAATTTTGAATTGGCCTTGTTCAACCAAATAACCATCACAATTTGGATTATTACCACAAATATGTAATTTACGATGTGGGTCGATGATATAGCTATCCATCGCCGTGCCACATTTCGGACAACGTTTACGATCCATTAAGGCTTTGGTCTCAGAAGCCTCATCCAATACATTGAGTAATTCTGCTTCTGGAATGAGATTAATCGTCGTTTTACAACGCTCTTTTGGTGGTAATGCATAACCAGAACAACCAAGGAAGACACCTGTACTTGCTGTGCGAATCGCCATTTTGCGGCCACAAGTTGGGCAATCAATATCGGTGAGCACAAGGCTATTAGGTTTCATTCCACCTTCTAACTCATCTAATTCAGCCGTAGAAAGTTGGGTAGAAAAATCTTTGAAGAATTGATTTAACTCAGCCTTCCAATTTTTCTCACCGGATGCAATTTGGTCTAGTACGTTTTCCATGTTGGCAGTGAAATCGTAGCTCATCAAATCAGTAAAAGATTGATTTAAGCGATCAGTAACGATTTCGCCCATTTTCTCTGCATAGAAACGGCGATTTTCAATGCGCACATAACCACGTTCTTGAATAGTCGAAATAATTGCCGCATAAGTCGAAGGTCGACCAATACCACGTTTCTCCAATTCTTTAACCAAGGCAGCTTCAGTAAAACGAGCGGGCGGTTTAGTGAAGTGTTGGCTTGGCGAAACTGTTTTTAGTGCTAATGTTTCGTTTAAACTCACAGCCGGTAAAATTTGGTCTTCTGGATTTTTACCTAATTGTGGCAAGACTTTTGTCCAACCATCAAAACGTAAAATACGACCTTTGGCTTTCAATTCATAATCACCAGCCATTACGGTAACCGTTGTACTGTCATATTGTGCAGCCGGCATTTGACAAGCCACAAATTGACGCCAGATTAAATCATACAAGCGCACGGCATCTTTATCCATGCCGCTTAAATGATCCGCGAGCATTTTCACATCAGAAGGACGAATCGCTTCGTGTGCTTCTTGTGCATTTTCTTTGCTCGAATAGAAATTTGGTTTAGCAGGTAAATAATCTTTGCCGAAATGGCTTTCGATATAAGAGCGTGCCATATTTAATGCATCTTGGCTCAAGTTGGTAGAGTCAGTACGCATGTAAGTAATGTAGCCGGCTTCGTATAAACGTTGTGCCAACATCATGGTTTTCTTCACCCCAAAACCTAAACGCGTGCTTGCAGTTTGTTGTAAGGTTGAAGTAATAAATGGGGCTCTTGGTTTAGAACCTGTTGGTTTTGTTTCTAAATCTGTGACAACGTAATGTGATTTATTTAAGAAATCGACCGCACTTTGAGCTTCTTTTTCATTTTTCGGCTCAAATTTCTTGCCTTTATATTGCACAACATCCAAACGTAAGTCTTCTTTCTTGCTCGTTTGGGTTAGCGCTTCAATTTCCCAAAACTCTTCCGGTTGGAATGCTTTGATTTCACGTTCACGCTCTACCACCAATTTCACGGCAACAGATTGCACACGTCCAGCTGATAGGCCTCGTGCTACTTTCTTCCATAATAATGGCGACACCATAAAGCCTACCACGCGGTCTAAGAAACGACGGGTTTGCTGAGCATTAACCTGGTCCATATTAATGTGAGCAGGATGCTGGAATGCTTTTTCAATTGCTTTCTTCGTAATCTCATTAAATACAACTCGGCTAAAACGACTATCATCGCCACCAATGACTTCACGTAAATGCCACGCGATAGCCTCTCCTTCTCTATCCAAGTCGGTTGCGAGATAAATATGATCGGATTTTTTAGCAAGGGATTTTAATTCGGCTACGACTTTTTCTTTGCCTGGTAGAATTTGGTAATTGGCTTTCCAATCATGATAAGGGTCAATTCCCATACGTTTCACTAAGGCCGCACGGTCTTTTTCTGCTTTAATTTTGTTTTTTTCTTCCGCACTTAATCCTTTAGTGGAAACGGGTTTAGCCTTCTCGCCTGTGCTACTCCCTGCAGTAGGCAAATCACAAATATGCCCTACGCTGGATTTCACCACATACTGGCTACCTAAATATTTATTGATGGTTTTCGCTTTGGCTGGCGACTCCACAATCACTAAAGATTTGCTCATTTGCTTACCTAAAATATAACTAGAATTCTGTAAAATTGGCGATATACTGCAAACTTACGCCGATAAAATCAAGCTTTTTTTCAAAAAGGATTTATAAATGGATAAACTCAATGCAATTTCGGTTTTCTGTAAAGTGATCGAAACGCAAAGTTTTACACAAGCTGCAAACCAACAGAATATTTCTGTGGCGATGGCGAGTAAATTAGTTTCACAATTAGAAGAACATTTAAAAACACGATTATTACAACGTACAACACGAAAAATTGTGCCGACAGAAGCTGGTATGCTTTATTATCAACGTTGCCAAGCCATTCTATTAGATTTAAGTGAGGCTGACTCTAGTATTAGTAATATGGCAACGAGCTTACAAGGTAATTTATTAATCTCTGTGCCACGTGATTTTGGCTTGTTTTATATCTCGCCTAACTTGCCTAAATTTATTGAGCTTCATCCCAATTTACATGTAGAAATTGAATTTGAAGACAAGCGTGTTGATCTCGTTGCGGAAGGCTATGACTTAGCATTACGTATCGGCTATATGCAAGACAGCTCACTTGTTGCGCGTAAAATTAGCAGCTCCCCTATGCATTTTGTTGCTTCGCCAAGTTATTTAGAGTCGCGAGGCACACCGCTTACACCTGATGATTTAGAATATCACCAAGGTTTACTTTATAAATCATCGTTAAATCAGGTGCATTGGCAATCAACAAAAGCCAATCAAATTCAACGTTATAAAATTCAATCTAAAGTGGTTTCTAATAATGGTATGGCATTGTTAGAAATGACAAAATCAGGCTTGGGCATCAGCAATTCACCTGGTTTCTTTGTAAAAGAAGCGCTTGCTTCAGGTGAATTAGTTGAAATTTTGTCTGAATATAAACAAAAACCTTTAGATATTTATGTGGTTTACCCAAATCGTCGTCATTTACCAGCTAAAGTTCGCGCATTTATTGAATTTCTAGCGAGTCTCGGGTTGTGTGAGAACAGTCAAATATAAAAACAAGGGCGGATTGACCGCCCTTTATTATTCAAATAATGTCCAAATCGGTTTTACCTCTTCAGGTAAAAACAAATTCTTTCCTAATTCAATCCATCCGCAAGGAAAATGAAAGTCTGACCCTAAAGAGGCGGCTAAGTCATATTCATTCGCTAAACGCGCAAGATATTGACGCTGATCTTTGGTCTGTCCACTATCTGCGACTTCCATGCCATCACCGCCCCATTGTTTAAAATCAACAATTAATCGACGAATCCATTTTCCTGTCATGTTATAGCGCATAGGATGGGCAATGACGGCAACACCACCTGCCGCATGAATCGTCTCAATCGCCGTTGGAATATCCACCCATTCAGCTTTGACAAAACAAGATTTTCCACCGCCAAGATAACGCTTAAAGGCTTGCCCATCATTTGAAACCTTGCCGATTTGTACCAAATAACGCGCATAATGCGCACGAGTTACTTCCCCGTTTGCTAATGCTTTTGCGCCTCCATAGGCATTTGGAACGCCTGCTTTTTCTAATTTATGGCCAATTTCAACCGCTCTTTTTTCTCTCAGTGATTTTTGTTCGGCTAAAAGTGCGGTCATTTTAGGATGTGTTTTATCAAAATTTAATCCAACAATATGGATACCACGACCTTCCCAATTCGTTGAAATTTCCACGCCATTAATTAGCTCAATACCTAATTTATCTGCTTCAATTTTGGCTTCATCAATGCCCATCACGGTGTCGTGATCACATAAAGCAAGCACATTGACACCTTGCTCATGAGCTCGTTGTACGAGTTCTGTAGGCGTTAAAACACCATCTGAAGCCGTACTATGGCAATGTAAATCATATTTGATCATCGGCTTTCCTATAAATTAGTTTGAATAGTGTAATTATCTTCATCAACAATTACAGCTTGGCTATTTGTTAAAGGGAGTAAATTCAATTTGGATTGATAGATCTGAACAGTTTTCTGTGAGCTCTCTTCAAAAGGAAACTCACCATAATGTGGAACAATTGCAAAATCGACTAAATTTAAAGCTGAATAATTGGTCAAATCGATAGCTATATTTTTGTCATCCATAATTTGATTATACTCGATGTCGCTGGCGGTAATAATAGCACCGGCAGATTCACCAAGGTAAAGCATACCTTCATCAATTCGTTTTTTTATATGTGGTAATAAGTGCTTTCTTTTCAACTCTTGTAATAGATAAAACGTATTACCACCAGAAATGTAAAGGCTCGGCGTATAATTTAATTTATCCTTAATAACCTCTTCTGTTTCTTGGGCTATATCCAAAACATCGACTTCAAAACCTAATTTATGAAAAATATTTTTTGCCTCATCAATGTATTCAACATAGCTTTCTACATTACCTGCAGTAGGTATAAACAGCACTTTATGCAATAAAAAATGCTGTTTTAAAAATCGTTTGAAAAGATTTTCTACGGCTGCAAAATAAGAGGCTAGAAATAATGTTTTCATATTATTTCTCTCTTACTTAATCGCCTGAACCAAGCCTTTAACTAAGCTTGGGCCGTGGTAAATCAAGCCAGAATAAACTTGTAACAAGTCTGCCCCAGCTTCAATCTTCTCTTGTGCATTTTGTACACCATCAATACCACCACTCCCAATAATCGGGATTTGTCCTTTCAGTTCTTGATGCAATCTTCGAATAATTTCTGTACTTTTCTGCTGTAACGGTTTTCCACTTAAGCCGCCTTGTTGTTCAGCATTTTTCAAACCTGTGACGTTGTCGCGTGAAATCGTCGTATTAGTCGCAATTACCCCGTCCATTTGATGACGAAGTAAGGTATCTGCAATTTGAACGAGCTCAGCCTCAGATAAATCAGGTGCAATTTTTACTGCAATCGGCACATATTTATTATATTGCTCAGCTAATACTTTTTGGCGCTGTTTTACACTTTGCAGTAAATCATCAAAATAATCACCATACTGCAATTGGCGCAAATCTGGAGTGTTCGGTGATGAAATATTTACCGTAATATAATCCGCATAGTTATAGGCTTTATTTAAGCAAAATAAGTAATCATCTTTACCCTTTTCAAGCGGTGTGACTTTATTTTTGCCAATATTAATCCCAATTACACCATCAAATTTTGCTTTTTTAACATTCTCGACCACGTAATCAATGCCATAATTATTGAATCCATTACGGTTAATAATCCCTTCCGCTTCCACTAAACGGAATTGACGAGGTTTCGCATTTCCCTCTTGCGCTAAAGGCGTAACCGTCCCCACTTCAATAAAACCAAATCCCATCGCACCAAATCCATCAATCGCTTCGGCATTTTTATCTGCGCCCGCTGCTAACCCAATAGGATTTTTAAACGTAATACCCATCACTTGCTTAGGCGTACCTTGTGGACAAGCCAAAAGCTGCTTTAATAAAAATTGGCAAGGTGATTTACCCGCTAAATGCAATGATTTAATCACTAAATCATGAGCGGTTTCAGGATCAAGGGAAAAGATGGCTTTACGGATCAAAGAATACATACTCGTTTATCTCTCAGGATAGTTCACTGTAAATGGAAAGTGCGGTTAATTTTACCGCACTTTTGTTGAAAAGTTATGTTGCATTTTAAAATGAAAGTAAAATACATGCAACGAAAGGTACAGAGATAACTCTACTTACGAATATAAAGCTCCTTGGTATAAACATAATCCTGTGGATTATGCATTGGGAACCCACCTACTGCTGGATTAATTACTTTGATCAACGGTGAATAGAAAATCGGTATTAAAGGTGCTTGCTCCGCAATAAGCTGCTCGGCTTGTTGATATAAATCAGCACGAGTTTTGTCATTTAAAGTACTTTGCGCATCTTTCATGACTTGATCAAATTTTTTGTTCTTCCACTGCCCCACATTTTCTGGTGATGTAGAAAGCAAAGAATTGAGAAATGCAGACGGTTCATTGTATTCGGCATCAATAGACATACGGGATAATTGGAAATTACCGACATTGCGTTCACCCAAGTAGGTTTTCCATTCCATCGTACGTAATTTTACATCTGCACCTAATTGTTTCTTCCATTCAGAAGCGAGCGCCAACGCCACTTTTTCATGAGTTGCATACTTATTATAAAAAATTTCAAATTGAAGCGGTTTTTTTTCACTATACCCCGCTTCATTTAATAATTTTTTCGCCTGCGCTATTCTTTCTGTTAATGGCTGATTTAATTCAGCAATATTTGGCGCATTAAAACCATCAACTTCTGGTGGTGTCAATGTTGCTGCTGGTTTGCGCAAACCAATAATATGCTCGGCAATCAATGATCTATCTAAGGTAAGATATAGCGCCTTGCGTACTTTTTCATTATCAAATGGAGGTTTAGCCACGTTGAATGTATAGAATTCCGTGGTTAATCGAGGCACGACAATCAGTGCATCCGGTGTGTGTTTTTGAATATGTGGAATCTGTTCTACTGGTACCCAAGTTAAATCCAATTCTTTAGCTTGGTATCGTTGATATGCAGAAGCTAAACTTTCTTGAAATAGGTATTCAGAAGTATTAATGAGCGTATTTTTATCATTCCAATAAAGTGGATTACGTTCCGCTGTAATTTTCTCATTAATAGTCCATTGCTTTAATTGATAGGCTCCATTGCTTACTATATTTTGAGCTATCGCCCATTTATCACCCAATTGAGCCAATTTATGATGTGGTACAGGGAATGTCGTAGGGTACGCAAGTAATTGCAAGAAATAAGGTGTAGCTTGGGTAAGAGTAACTTCAACTTGTTTATCATTAAGTGCTTTAATGCCTAATTCATTTAATGGCATTTTACCTTGCATCACTTCTTCTGCATTTAAAATATGTGCCTTTGTTAAATAATTCGCATTAGGGCTACCAAATTTAGGATCAACTGCACGTTGCCAACCGAGTACAAAATCTTTCGCTGTTACTGGAGTACCGTCCGACCATTTTGCATCACGCAATGAAAA
>ENA-OPCH01000047-OPCH01000047.1-human-gut-metagenome-genome-assembly--contig:-NODE-47-length-27369-cov-3.502892_pt1 | contig 27369 bp, 23 predicted proteins | sample MGYA00241250_ERZ501480 | MGnify/ENA primary metagenome ERZ501480 (study PRJEB25962, sample SAMEA2042515) | human gut metagenome | biome: human gut; feature: human-associated habitat; material: faeces... | reverse complement strand
AGAAGCCAAACATGATGAGAATTGAGGTCAGATTTAGGTCAAACACCTTGCTGACACTTGGGTAGAGATGTGAAACAATCATGTTGGCCAAGCTTCCAATACCCTGCGATACAAGGAGAGCAAGAGCTAGTGAGATACCCGTAATCCAAAGTGCCTCATAAACAAAGATAGCTTTCACGTCACGATTAAGGTAACCGACGGCCTTCATAACACCAATCTCTTTTGAGCGTTGCATGATGTTAATATAGATGATAATTCCAATCATGACAGCTGAAACTAGGATAGCTTGTGACGAAAGGATAATCAAGAGGGCCTGGATCACACGGATGAATTTAATAATGACATCTAGGATGGCCTGCTGTGAAAGAACCAGATACTTCTTGTTTTTCTGCAATTTTTTAGTGACTTCCTTAGTCTTGGCTGGATCCTTGAGCTCCAAAAGCATGTAAGAGACTGTTTTGGTAAAGCCATTTTCTTTAAGCAATTCTTCCAATTGTTTGGCTGGCATATAGCTATTGCTCTCTTCAGCATCCTCGCTATCATCAACAATACGGACAATCTTAGTCTTGATATCCGCTACTTTAGTTCCCTCAGCAGTATTTTCAACAATCTGAGCTGAAATCTCTTTACCGATAAAGTCTTTAGCCTTGAGCTTCTTCCCTGTTTCTTGGTTGTAGCGTTTGACAAAACTCATCGGAAGGGTTAAGCCCTTTTCATCTTCAGATTTAAAAGGTTTCCCAGCTGAAATTTTATCCTTATCATTGCGAGATGTAGAGATTTTTGTGTTCTTGTAAAGACTGATAACCTGAGAATAGTTAGGAAGGTCCTTACTGAAATCCATGGTCTTGCCATCAAGGGTAAGACTTGCCATGTTCATTCCAAAGGGACTCTCCAAATACTTAATGTCATCACTCTTAATCTGATTACGAATAAACTTCTCATCATCCGCATTTAGAACCCCTCTGGCTGCTGATTTAGCACTAAGACTGATCTGAATTTGGGATGGAATGTTGCCACCATCGGTACTGTCATTAATCATACCAACAATAGCATTTCCCAAACCAAAGGAAATTAGGACACCGATAAAACCAATGGAAGTTGCCGTCGCAATCAAAAGATTACGCCACTTACGTTCCATAAAGTTGTTCAATGACAATTTGAGTTTATTCTTGAGGGTCAACCCCTTATTTTTCGATTGTTTCAACGACTTCACCATCCTTCATTTTAATGACAACATCCGCATAATCCGCCACTTCAGGGTTATGGGTTACAATAATCACAGTTTTACCTGCCTCAGCTAGCTCTTTAAAAATGTCGAGAACATTTTCCTGAGACTGAGAATCAAGAGAACCTGTCGGTTCATCAGCCACAATCATTTCTGGATTGTTGACCAAGGCACGGGCAATGGCTACACGTTGTTTTTGCCCACCCGATAAACGAGTTGGCTCAACTTGTGCTGCAGAACGTGGTAAACCGACGCGAGAAAGCAAGTCATACACACGTTTTTCCCGTTCGTGTGGTTGTAACACATTGTGAATATCCATTGGGTCACGCAAAATATCCAACACTTTCATACGAGGATTCAGTGCGGTTGCCGGGTCTTGGAAAATGACCGACACTTGGCGACCGAATTGTTTTCTCGCTTCTGAGCTGCCATATTGCATTTGTAAACCGTTGAATTTCACTAAACCAGATGTCGGTTTAAGAAGTCCAATGATTACGTTGGCTAAGGTAGATTTTCCGCAGCCAGACTCCCCAACTAAACCAATGGTTTCCCCCGCTTTAATGCCAAGACTCACATTGTTCACCGCAGTGAATTTTTTACGTCCAAACAATGAACCGTCGCGAGAAGGAAATTGCACCACGATATTTTCTAAATCGATGATGTTTTGTTCTTTAATGACTTTAATACTACTGCTCATATTATGCTCCTTTCGCTTCCGTTACAGGCTCAGCTAAATGAGAAGCCCACAAGTGAGACGGCTCGCCTTCCACGGCGGTTAATATCAATTTTTGATCCGGATTTGCATCTGGTCGTAATGAACGACTTGCAAAACGGTCACCTACAGCAAAATCGTAAGGTGATGGTACGCTGCCCGGAATTTGATATAAACGTTTCGCACGGACTTCGGTTGAAAGTACAGAACCCAATAAGCCACGGGTATATTCGTGAGTTGGATTAGCAAGCAATAAGGATGTTGGTGCCATTTCAACCACTTGTCCTGCATACATTACCGTAATGTGGTGAGCTAATTGAGCAACTAATGCTAAATCGTGGCTGACAAACACCATCGCGAAACCTAGTTTTTCACGTAATTCATTCAATAATTTCACTACTTCTGCTTGAACGGTTACGTCTAATGCGGTTGTTGGTTCATCGGCGATTAATAATTTCGGCTCACGAGTTAATGCCATTGCAATCACCACACGTTGACGTTGACCACCAGAAAGTTCATGCGGATAACGGTTCAACACTTTTTCTGGATCAAGGTGTACCCATTCCAACAATTTTTCTGCAGTATGGTGGCTGCCACGTTTAATGAGCTGTGCCATTTGATCTTTAATACGCATTGATGGGTTTAACGCACTTAAAGAGTCTTGGTAAATCATTGCAATTTCAGAACCACGCAATTCACTTAAATTATTAGAATTGAGTAAGCTATGTTGTTTTCCGCTACGGTCTGTGAAAAGCACTTCCCCAGTAATTTTCGCTGTTTTTGGTAACAAGCCCATGATAGAGAATGCTGTAATAGATTTACCACAACCAGACTCACCGACTAATCCCATGGTTTCGCCTTCATTTACGGTGAAGCTGATGTTATCAACCAATGGAATTTCACCATAACGATTCGGGAAACGAATAGATAAGTTTTTCACTTGTAAAATCGGTTTTGCATTTGGATTTAATTGCATACGATTCGTACGTGTGATTTCTTTTTCATGTAATTTGAGTAAGTAACGTTTTAATGCAAGACCTTCAGCAAGTGCTTCTTGTACGTCGGTAGAGAGACGTTCATCTGATTTGCCTTCTGGTTTTTTACCGCCTTTCAAGCGAGGGTTAACCAAGGCATCGGTAAGCCCTTCCGCCAAGATATTTAAGGCTAATACGGTTAAAAGAATCATCACACCCGCAAAGGTTGTCGCCCACCATGCACCGTTTAATACGATGTTACGACCTTCAGAAAGGATGTTACCCCATGAAGGATGTGGTGGTTGTACACCTGCGCCTAAGAAAGAAAGCGAGGCTTCGAATACAATGGCATCAGCCACCATTACGGTTGCAAAAACTAAAACTGGTGCGGCAGTATTGCGTACAACGTGTTTGAGAAGAATATAAGTACGGCTACCACCAATGACGCGTTCGGCACGCACATAGTCTTCATCCCATTGTGATACCACGTTCGCACGAACCACTCGAGCAAGTTGCGGGGTATAAACTACGGCAATGGTGATGATAATAACTGGCACTGAGTTACCAAAGGTGGCTAATAACACTGCGGCTAATGCGATACCTGGGAAGGCCATTAAAATATCCATTAAGCGCATGATAATTTCATTGCCCCATTTCTCGGATGTGGCTGCAGTTGCACCTAAAACACTACCGAAAATAATGGCACAAGCTACCGCACCTAAACCGATAAATAAGGACGTTTGGGCACCGTAAACAATACGAGAGAAAATATCACGACCAAGTCGATCAGTCCCAAACCAATATTCTGCACTTGGAGCACGCATACGTGCGATCACTTCTAATGGATCATGTGTTGCTACCCAAGGGGCAAATACCGCCACTAAAGCAACGAAAACTAAGAATAATAATGAAATTTTTGATGCGGTGGAAAGTGCTCGGAATCTCGCACCGCTTGCAGCTAATCGATCTGCTAAACCTTGACGAAACATTATAGACTCCGAATTTTAGGGTTAATCAACACATAGAGAATATCAACGATAATATTCACTAAAACGAAAGTAAAAGCGATTGTCAGAACCACCCCTTGTACTAAGTGTAAGTCGTGGTTGACGATACCATTAAAAATCAATTTACCCATGCCCGGTAAGTCAAAGATTTGTTCGATAACCACTGCACCACCAAGTAAGTAACCTACACGTAAACCTAATACTGTTACAGGCGTGATTAATGCATTGCGTAATACGTTGTGACGAATAACAGTTGCATAAGGAACACCGTTACCAATCGCGGTTCTCACATAGTCTTTATCCATTTCTTCTACCATGGTTGTACGCACCACACGAATTAATGACGCACATACCGGCACGGCAAGCGCAAGAGATGGCAAAATCATGGAATTGATATACCCCATCGGGCTTTCGCTGAATGGCACAAAACCACCAGAAGGCAACCAATCTAATTCCAAAGAGAACCATTGAATAAGTAAGATACCTAACCAGAATGATGGTGTTGCAACCGCTGCAACAGAGATTAAACGAATCACTTGGTCTACCCAGCTATCACGATAAAGCGCGGCAAGCACACCTAATGAGAAAGAGACTACTGCCGCAAACACCACACCAATTAAGGTAAGTTGTAAAGTGATTGGGAAAGATTTCGCTAACATACTACTGATCGGTAATTCTGGTGGCATCGTCACACCAAAATCCAATACAAGTAAATTACCTAAGAAGCGAAAATATTGAACAAAGAGTGGATCATTTAAGCCGTGTGATTCGCGGTAAAGTTGTTTTGCCGCTTCACTAGCACTTTCGCCCAATGCCACCGTAGCGGGATCACCTGGTGTGAATTGAAGCACCACAAAAACGAGTGCTGTTACACCAAGAATCATGACTGGCAAGGCCATCAATCGGCGTAACAATAACCGAAGTATCATTTCCATCTGACTTCTCCTATTCTAGCTTGAGAAATTCGTTAGCTTCAAAAATGAAGCAAAACAATCAAATTCAAAAACAAAATGAATTGCAGTAATCATAGTGTTCAGCCTAAGACCTGTCAATCCAAGTACATAGAGCAAAATTCAAATCTGTGATCGGCTTCACAAAGATTTTTTTGAAATGAAATTGAGAGAAAAAATGATTGAAAAATAGAGAGAAAAATGACCGCACTTTGGTGTTAAAAAGAAAGAAAAAAGGCTGTTGATTGCTCAACAGCCAAAACATTAAATTAAAAAGTGCTTTTATTTACGGCCCACACCGAGGAAAGATAAACCGGTTGTTGCCAATGGTTGATAGCCTTCAAGGCTGCTATCATCCCATGCAGAAGGAAGTTTACGATGAACAATCGGATAAAGTGGTACTTCAGCCGCAATAATGTTAATCGCTTCTTCCCATGATTTTTTCGCTTCAGCGTGATCTTTTGCTCTCACAGCTGCATTGAGTAATTCAGTCACTTTCGCAAATTCAGGGGTGTTGCTCCAGCGGAAACGACGTTTCGGCCATACATCACCACGATACCACCAGCTTAAAAGCAAGTCTAAGTCATTACCGAACACTGATGGGTCACCCGGCGCAATTGCCACTTCATACACACCTGGATCCACGTTGTTGCTGTATAACGCACCTGATTGTAAGTGTTGTAAAGTCACTTTCACACCTGGAATCTTGTTCCAAGACTCTAAAATTAACGGTGCAGATTCTTTCACCCAGTCATGGTCGGTTGCGAGCAATTCAAATTTAAGCTCAGTTACACCTGCTTCTTTTAATAATGCCGCTGCTTTTTCCGGATCATAAGGATATTGAGTTGATGCCTTAATATAATCTGGGTGAGTCGTTTGTAAGTATGATGTTGCAGCTTCTGCATTACCATCAAATACAATATCAACAAGTTTGTCAGTGTTTAAACCATAGTGTAACGCTTGACGTACTTTTGGATTGTTAAACGGAGCTTTCTCACAGTTAAACATTAAGAATAACAAGCCGAAAGATTGAACGGATTGCACTTGTTGTTTTTTGTTTTTCAAGCGACTAATGTCTAAATAAGGCACGCTTTCCATTGCTTGAGTACGTTTAGACTCTTGTGCAGTCACACGAGCTGCGGCATCAGAAAGTAATAACCAAGACATTTTTTCAACTTGCGCTGGATATTTACCATTGTAAGGTTCATACGCTTCAAAGACGATTTTGTCATCTTTCACCGCTGAAACAAATTTGAATGGACCAGAACCAACTGGGTGCGCATCAAATGCAGATTGACCGACTTTGTCGATTACATGTTTCGGTACAATTTTCACGCAAGTTAAACGGTTAGCAAATAAAGCAAATGGATATTTCAATTTAAATTCCACCACTTTATCATCCACAGCTTTCACACTTTCAACGAAATCAATAAACATCACAAATAATGATTTATTGGCTGGATCCATAATACGATTGAAAGAATACACAACGTCTTCAGTGGTGACCGGTGCACCATCATGGAAGGTTGCGCCTTCACGTAAAGTAATGCGCCATGTTGTTTCATCAACTTGTTCTGGCTCTTTTCCTGCTAAAGCAAGATAAGGTTCACGAGTTGCAGGATGCAAATCCACCAAACCTTCAAAAATGTGCAAGTTTGCTGCATAAGGTGAAGCACCACTTGATGTCATTGGGTCAAAACCGGTAGAAAGCGGATAAGCAATCCCCGCTTCAATGGTTTTACCTTTAATGTCTGCAGCAAAGGCTTTTGGTGCAAATGTGCCTAACGTACCACTAAATGCAAGACCTGCCCCCACGCCAGCCATAAGTTTCATAAAATGACGACGAGATTCATTAGTTTCAAAGGAAAAATGCTTTGTCATACTAAACTCCTGATGAGTAATAAAATCATATTTTTGGTTTTTAAACCTAGCCAAACATTTCATTCGAAAATGAAGTAAAGCAATCAAATCTTAGAATAAAATGATTTACATCAATCATAATCATCTTCGCTTCATTCTGTCAAAGGGGAAATATTGAATGTGTGATCTACTTCACAGAGTTTTTTTCTCAATTCAAGACAAAAGCTTTTAACTATGCATAATTTATTATATATAGTTTTTAACTATTGAATCACTAGATAATATGAAATAGCTATCCGAAAAAACGATGCTTATAATGACCGCACTTCCCAAGCAAGGGAACAACATTTTAATCAACAATAAAGAGGAAAATACTATGTCAAAAACATCAATCGGTTTAGATAAAAAAGCATCTGAAAAATTAGCAGCAAAATTGAATGAATTATTAGCAACCTATCAAGTATTCTACACCAACGTGCGCGGTTACCACTGGAACATTAAAGGGGTAAACTTCTTTGAATTACACGCAAAATTTGAAGAAATCTATACTGATTTAGTAGTAAAAGTAGATGAAGTGGCAGAACGTATCTTAACTTTAGGCTACACACCGCATAACGGTTATTCACAATACTTCCAACACTCACGTATTAAAGAAGAGTTAGGTGTATCTGATGCGCAATCTTGCTTAAAAGGCACATTAGAAGGATTAAAAGTATTACTTGAACAACAACGCGAAATCCTTGAATTAGCGGGTGAGTCTGATGATGAAGGTACTGCTTCTCAAATGAGCGATTACATCAAAGAACAAGAAAAACTTGTTTGGATGTTCCAAGCTGCTTGTCAAACTTGCCATGCTTAATTTGGCATTCATATAAAAGAAAACCTGCTAATAGGCAGGTTTTCTTTTATTTTCTATAGAACACTTTATCTCTTTCTAATATTAATCTACGTAAAATCATTTTCGATAGCTCATCTATTCTAAATTCAGTATACTCTTTTACATACATATCATTTAAAATTAAAAAATCTATATCCCTTTTAATCAAGCATCATCTTCATCCATCATGCATACATTCTCATTAACACTTAAAAACACTACATTCCATTTAATATCACATTTTTTAACCTTATTAAATGAAAGAAACTTCCAACAACTTGAACGAGAATTTCAGCTAACAAAAAATGCGTATGATGAAATTCTCGAAGAATTGGAATATGAAGGTATTTTACTAAAAAAATTATCACTACCTCCTAAAGATATAGCTTTTACAACCCTAAATGATAACCGTGCCATATTTGAATTATATGAGATGAATACTCCTGAAAAAATCGGCATTGAATGTTGTTTATACGCCAATAATCATGAAACAGTTTTGACTTTATCTGGAACTTTAGAGCCAAAAGAAAACTGCCTTGTATTTCATTTCAGTGGTATACATGCTTAGGAAAAAGCATCATTTAAAACATGCACACATCTTATTGATGAGTTTCCTGCATTTTTTTAAACATATCTAAACTTTTTTCTTGTAGCTTATCTAATTCTTTAAGCATTTCTTCCGTATAGCCAGCTTTTTTAATCCAATACTCTGCTTCTTTAGCATCCATATTGCCTTCTCCGCTCAGTGCTTGTGCGGCTAACTCATCAATCGCCTCTTGGTTATCTAATTCTGCAGCCTTTTTAAGGAAGAATAGCGCTTTATCATCATCTTGCTCAACAATGATACCTTCATCATAGATATAGCTTAACTCAAGTGCAGCATCCGCATGATTAAGCTCGGCAGCGCGTTGAAAGTAGTTAATTGCTTTAGCTAAATCAGCCTCAACCCCTTCTTCATAATACACGCCTAATTGATAAAGTGCTTCTGGTTCATCATTGCTCGCAGCCCTTTCTAACCAAAATAATGCTTCTTTGTTATTCTCAGAATAAAGATCAAAAAAATTCATTGCGAGTAAATACTGTGCATAGCCAGATTCTTTTTCTGCGGCTTTAACTAATAAAGGCTTCGCTTTTTTCAATTTATTTTCTTGAATATAAAGATCGGCAAGATTCGTCATCCCTATCGAATTATTTTGTCTTGCTGCCATTTCATAGTATTTCATCGCCTCTTTGATATTCAAAGAAGTGCCGATTCCAAATTCATAAGCATAGCCTAAAGAATTCGCATAATGCATATCGCCAGAATCCACTTTCTTTTTAAGTGCATTGAAACCTTCTTTCATCAATTTTTCATCTTCTTGAATTTCACCTAATTTAATTTGGGCGGCTTCATTCCCCAACTCAAGCGATCTTTTCGCTGCTTGAGTAGCTTCCTTTAAATTGTCATTATTTTGTTGATGAATAGATAGGAAAAATAAAGCATCCGCATTCTCTAACTTTCCAGCTTCAAGAAAATACCCTACCGCTTTCGCACGATTCACGGGGCGCGTAATGCCGTAGAAATCATCATAACCTTCTTCATAAAGTTTTTTTGCTTTTTCAACACGCTGAGCTTGGGTCATGGGTATCTGTTCAATCATAACCAAGTCTGTTAGAGCCTCATTTGATTTCACAGGGATAAGATGAGTTTGTAGATTTAATACGGTTGCTGCAATTAATGCGACAATATTTGTCATTTGGATTCCTTTAGTTAGAGGACTGTTCTGTTTCCATTCAAGAATAACAAGCGGTTAACTTTCTTCCTTATTTTGCAAAAACACGATGAAATTCAACCGCCCTTTCATTATTTTTTCTGATTTAATTTTGCTTCTAATGCTTTAATTTTTGCTTTAATTTTTTTGTTATCCCGTTTGGTTTCTTTCTTTTCAATTTCGTACCCTTGTTTGTAAGCTTTTAATGCCGCATTATCATCTTTAGCAAATTCTTCATAACGCTCTGCCAATTGATAATATACATTATATGAAGCTTTTTCTTTCTCGCTTAAACTTTCATCCAATGCAATTATGTTATTAAATAACGCTTCTGCCATTTCATAATTTCGTTCAACACCTCGGCCTTCCAAATAACGAATAGAAAGCTCATTCATGGCTTCTAAATTTTGTAATCGAAACGCTTCTTCTAATAGCTCAACGGCTTTCTTATCATCCTTTTCTACACCTTCACCATTTTCATATAAATAACTTAATTCAAGCATAGCCTGAGAATCATTTAATTCAGCACCTTTTTGATAATAATAAATCGCTTTTTTTATATCCTTATCCTGATAATAAATCGCTAAATACATGATGGCTTGGAGGTTATTATTTTCAGCCGCTCTATTTAGCCAATAAAGTGATTCTTCTGAGCCCGCTTCATAAATGCTATAACCTAAATTGTATTGTGCCACATCATTATTTTTTTCAGCCGCTTTCAGCATAAGCGGTTTAGCCTTTTCAATTTTGTCCTGTTCAAGGTAAATTTCACTTAAATGTCCTAATGACATCGCATTACCTTGCTCGGCTGAAGGGGTAAAAACTTTAATTGCCTGTTTAATATTCTCTTCAGTGCCGATACCAAAACGGTAAGCATAGCCAAGTACATTAGAATAATGTAAATCGCCTTGTTCAACTTTCTCTTTTAATGCCTTAAAGCCTGCCTTATATAATTCTTCAGAATCTCCCAAATATTCCTGTTCGGAAATTTCCGCCAATATATATTTTCCTGCCATGTTTCCTAGTTCAATAGCAGAGTTAATATATGCTCTAGCTTGTTCAAGGTCGCCACTTTCTACCGCATTCATCCCTAAGAAAAAGAGAGCATCAGCGTGACCTAAATCGGCAGCTTCTTTTAAAAATTTATCCGCTAAAGTACGATCAACCGTTTTTGTGATCCCATATTCATAATCAAAGCCTTTCTCATAAAGCGCTTTTGCTTTTTCAAGACGTTGTTCGGGTGTCATTGGGGCTGGTGCACTGATTGTTGATTTTAGTGCAGAAGAGGTTGCCGCTGCTGAAGTATGAGAAAGAGGAGAGTCAATTACAGCCGTAGCAATTAATAATGCGATGATATCAATCATTTTTATTCCTTCTATTTTAAGAGCGGTTATATTTCTACTTTATGTTATAAAAACATCGTGAAATCTAACCGCTCTTTATTTGAAATTAATCTTGTGATAATTTTTGAATGCCTTTAAATGCCTTTAAATGCCTTTAACAGGTAACATTAAGGTATCACCCACGAAACTCAATGGAACGTCAATGATGATAAATGGATACAAAAGAATTGTACCAAAGGCCTCACCAACATCTCCTGCAGGAACTGTTTTAGAAAAGGTAAGACGAGAAACATCTTCTTGAACACCACTATAAACCTCTGGTTGATCTAAAGTCATTAAGGTACCACACCCAGTTAAAGGCAACATCATAGCCAAAAGAAACGATTTATTTAAAATTTTCATAAATTAAATTCCCAAAAAGATAATCAAATTTTTCAAAATAATATGTTTGTTAAATATAATAGGGGTGAATAATATAGTCATTTACTCAACTATTCAAGAAAAATACCCGCAAAATTTAGAGATTAAAAGAATAGATGGGTTAATGATTCAATTACAAAAAATAAGGGCGTATTACACACGCCCTTAATTTAAACTTATTAAAGTTATAATCAAAATACTTCTTTTCTATACAACTGGTTTTTGTCGATAGAACAATAGCCCTGGTAAGGCTAAGCCCAAAACAAGCGCACCTAAAATAAAGCTGGTATTGATAAAAGAGCTGATCATTTGCTCAAATAATTTATCGGAAAAGCCATAATGATGAATTTGTACGATAGCAATCATGGCTTTATAAGCATGAACACCTGGAATCATTGGAATAATTGCCGCAACGGTAAAGACTTTCGGATGAGCTAAATAACGATGAGATAAATGCACCCCAATAAAACCAATCACACAAGTGGCGAAAAAAGTGGCAAAAACAATTGGAACACCAAAGTGTAGTAATAAAGTTCGTGTGACATGTCCAAGTGCACCTAAAATAGCACAATACTTTAAGGCTTTAGGCGGAACATTAAATACTAAAGCAAATCCTACTGCGGGGATGGCTGCGAAAAGCATATCATCGAGTAAATTCAGTAAAAACATCTATTACCCCACCCAAGAAACAATATTTAAAAGATTTAATGCAAAGACGATGCCTAAACAAGCACCAAAAGTGAGAACCGTAGCGATGGTCCATCGTCCTATTCCCATATTGACATACCCTTTTAAAATATCCGCAAGTGAATTAATCAATGGGAATCCTGGAACGAGTAATAAAACGCTAGAAGCTAATGCGATATGAGGATCATTGCCTAAACTATATTTCAAACTCATACCGGAAATCAGTGAAGCGACAAAAGCGGTAATGGCAAAAACGATGAGTGGATTGTAATGACGTTTAGAAATTTCTTGTCGAACAAACATAGCAATGGCAGAGGCAATAAAGGTGATCGCACAAATTGTCATATCTCCGCCAGAAAGGTGAGCAAAAGAGGCACAAGATAAACCAATCATAAACACCACCAAATAACGGTTATATTTTAGTGGTTTTAACTTATCCAATTTCTTTTGTGCCATAGACAAATCATACAAGTGATGCTCTACGGCAACCACAATGTGCTGAACATCCGTAACGATTTGCATATTAATGCCTTTATCGACATTCTTCCGCACGGTAGTAATACAATGTTGCTTAGAAAGTGTGGTCAATAAGACAGCATTTGCCGTTAAAGCACACTCCACGCTTTCAATGCCTAAAGCTACACCTAATCGCTGTGCCATTTGTACGACAACAGCACTTTCTGCTCCATGCTGTAACAATAACAAAGCGGTTTCCACACAAATACGGGTAACCGCTCGTTGGTATTCCTGATCCATATCTCTGCGCTCTTATAAAGTAAACCTTAGAGATTATAGATCGATGAATAAAAAATACTGAAAAAATGACCGTATCTATGATCCAAGTCAAAAGTTCAGTATCTCCAAAGCCTATGACTTAACAGAGATTAAATGGCTTTATCAAAATACAGCGGCACATTGCTTAACTTAGCCATATTCGTGATATAAGCTAAAACCGCTGGTGGGAATTCGATGCCTTTCACACAAGTAAGATTTCGTAATACCGGGAAAACGATAATATCTTCAAGAGAAAGTTGGCCGTTTAAGGCATTTTCAGATTGAATTAATACCGCTAATTTCTCTAAATCGCCTTTTAAGCGAGTAAGATAGGTTTCTGTCTTCGCGATATTTTCAGCAAAATCCCCAATAAATTCCGTTTTCTTTTTAGTGAAATAATCGACCGCACTTTGGGTTTCAAATTCTGCTAAGCCAATTTGCGTAAAGCGTGCAGTCGTAAGATGACCATAATAACTGCCGACTTCTTTTAACCATGCTTCAATTTCAGGACGAACTTGTTCAGATAGGATTTTTTCACCAAAATGCTCATCTACATAATGCACGATATCCAAACTTTCTGGCATCGCGGTACCATCTTCTTTGACAAGAATTGGTACAACTTTTTTCCCTACTAAACCGATTGGCGTTGCTTCATCATCATTTGCCAGCACTACAAGTTCTACCGGTAAATTTTTTAAACCGAAAATCATGCGGGCTCGCACACAAAACGGGCAATGATCGTAAACATATAATTTCATTTTTTACTCCTCTTTTTCCTGTAATAATTTTCCTAATCCACTTTGTCGTTTTACGGTATTTCTGACCGCACTTTGCCAGATTTTTTCATTGGCAAATACGGAAAGCTGATTTTTCGCACGGGTGACACCGGTAAATACCAGCTCTCGTGAAAGCACTGGATTAGGTTCTGTTGGTAACACCATGACGGTATGTTCAAACTCCGAACCTTGGGATTTATGAATCGTCATCATAAACGCAGGCTCGTGAGCGGGAATACGACTGGTTGATACTTCTCGATTGCCAAACCATACTTTGCCTTTAGCTAAACACAAGCCAATATCGCCGTTATACAGTTTAACATTATGATCGTTTTCGGTAATCATAATTGGCTTACCAATATACCAATCGTCTTCTTGACGGAACCAAAGTAATTTCTCAGCTCGTAATGCTAAAGCAATTTCACGATTTAATTCTTCCACACCTAATACCGAAGCACGAAGTGCGGTCAAAAATCTCACCGAATTGAAGCGATCTAAAATTGCTTCCGCATAAGTTTTTTCGTTGCCCTTTTCATCTATAAATTTTGCATTGAGATCTTTCTTCTGAGCAAAATAAGTTTGAAGTTGGGTTAAATAAACACGGTAATTTTCAACCGCACTTTTCACCACTTGTCGAACAGATTCTTTAACGTCTTGCTCTTCATCAAAATGATGGAAATGCAACTCTTGTGGATATTCCGCAAAAGTCGCCACACTGCCCTCACCTTTTCCTTGTTGAATTTGCTCAGCAAGTTGTTTAATGCCCGAATCATCTCGGAAACGACGACTAAAGGTTAAATGACAAATGGCATCACGCAACGGACTATGTTCATCCGAAGTTGGAACAGTATAGCCTGTTGTTGTATGAATATAATCAGCTTGAGCAGGACTATAATCTTGCGTTAAAAATTGTGCAATTTCGCCTAATACAGCCCCCGCTTCCACAGAAGCCAATTGAGCTTGATCACCCAATAAAATCAAACGCGTTTCAGGTTTCAATGCTTGCACAAGTTTTGCCATCATAGGCAAATCAATCATTGAGGTTTCATCCACCACTAATACATCAATTTGCAGTGGATTATGTGCATGATATTTTACGCTATCGGTAAAAGGTCGAACGCCTAGTAAGCGATGTAATGTTTCTGCTGTTTTAGGAATGGATGCACGTAACTCATCTGAAATCGGCATTTGTGCCAAAGCGTTTTCGATAGACTCTGTTAAACGCGCCGCGGCTTTTCCTGTTGGCGCAACCAATTTAATATGAAGCTTGCCGCCAAATAATTCCTGTAATACACATAACAAGCGAGTAACTGTCGTGGTTTTCCCTGTTCCAGGGCCACCTGTAATCACAGAAAATGGGCTTTTTACTGCCGTTGCGACTGCGACTTTTTGCCAATCAACTTGCGCTTGTTGTTGAGGGAAATAACGATCTAATAAGGTTCGAATTTGTTGCGGTTCTACCGATAAAGTGCGGTCATTTTTCAAGGCGTTTTTAATATATTGCGCAACGCGGAATTCATCTTGCCAAGCTCGGTAGAAATAAATCGCCCCAAATTGAAATGCGAGAGGCGCAATCTGATTTTCAGGATCTTGTGTAAAAGCAATATGCCCCGCTAAGGCTGATTGCCATTTTGATACAGGAAGTGAACCGATCTTTTCATTGATCAGCAGCAAAAAATCCGTTTCAGTATGACGATAAGCCAAGCCGAATAAATTACGTTCTAAGAAACGATCTAACACACAACAAGTATTGCCTTGTGTATAGCTCCAGTTGCAAAGTGCGGCTAATAAAATCGCTAAATTTTGTACGGGCTCGGCATAGCCTTTCTCTTTTTGTTTATCAGCAATTAATTGAGCAAAATAATAATCGCCTTGAGTAATCACACCTTGTTCTTGCAAGGATTTTAATAGGCTTAACATTAAAATAATTCCTCTAATTGTTGGATTAATTGCCAATCTGGTTTATCAAAAAAGATGCCCGATTGTGGCGAACCATTCATTCCTCGTAAAAATGCATAGACCACACCACCAAAATCTCGGTTGTAATCGTAGTGAGGTAAACGTGTTTTTAAATAACGGTGTAATGCCACCACATACAACAAGTATTGCCAATCATAGTGATGCTCTAACATGGCTTTTTTCAATGCTGCTTGATCGTAATCCTTTAATGTCTCACCCAAGAAATTCGATTTGTAATCAAGCAAATAATATTTATCTTGATGACTAAAAACTAAGTCCATTGTGCCTCGCACCATGCCTTGAATATCATCAAACTGTAACGGTTCTGATGGCAAATGATGTAAGGTTGCTAACGCTCGGTTAAAACCAGCGACATCAAAATAGCTTGAAATATTGAGATAAAACGCCAACTCTTTTAAGCATTGTTTTTCGTTAATCTGAGCAAGGGTAAGATCATTATTTGGCAAAATTGGTGTGCTGAGTATTTGTTCAAACCACTGTTGAACTGCTGCAAATTGCTCTTCCGCAAGATTCAAATCCTGACATAATTTTTCAATGTTTTCTTTCTCTGCCAGTTGAGCAAAAGGCACCTTTTCAAAATAACGATGTAACACAGTACCGATTTGTGTTCCCCGTGGAAAATCTAAAACCATTTCATCGTTATCATGATCAAGTGCGGTCAGATTTTCAGGGATATTTTCTGTTGAAATCGACGCATCATAATCTTTCGCATCATCAAAAATGAGCGATTTTTTCACCGCACTTTCATTCAAATAAGCTTTGCGTTGATGTGTTTGTTCTATGCCACTAAAGCTCGTCACTCGCCAATCTTGTTCAATTTCACCTTGGAAAATTTCCGCACTTAAATTTTCTTGAGAAACATTTAAAGTAAGTGGTTCACTGGCTTGTAACACATCGGTTAATTCAATCGCTACATCATTGGGTAAAAGTTGCTTAAATTTTTCCAATAACGGTTGGGTATCCCAATTATTTGGCAAATCGAGTTTTCGACCAATTTCACCTTGCGTTAAAACATACAATAAAGCATTCCATTTTTTATCAAAGGCTTTCGGTAACACAAAGGCCATTTGGTATTTTGCTCGGGTTAATGCCACATAAAGCAAACGCAATTCTTCCGCAAAAACTTCTTCTGTTAATTCATCCAAGTGTTGATCTTGCATATCCCACAAGGTTTTCTCTTCATCACTGTCGTAATATAAATTAAACAGTTTCTTCTGCTTGCCTGATTTTGTTGGGTCTTTTGCTTCATTACCTAAAAATGGCAACCAAACCAAATCATATTCCAATCCTTTGGATTTATGGATAGTCACAATCTTCACTAACTGACGTTCGCTTTCTAAACGAATTTGTGCTTCTTGACGACCATTATCTTGAATTTGCTTTTCAAACCAGCGCAATAATGCCGCTTCACTTTCATTTAATGCGGCTGCTTGCTGTAAAATTTCAGCTAAATGTAATAAATCCGTCAGTTTTCGCTCACCATCAGGCCGAGATAAGAGTTTTTCTGTGATATTTTCAGCTAAAAGTAAATGGTGCAACATCGGCAATACGCCTTGGCGTTGCCAAATTTGTTGATACTCTGCAAATTTTTCTGCCCAACGTTGCCACTGAATTTCATCCTGGTGAATTTGGTGAATTTCAGCTGCATTTAAGCCGAAAAGTGCGGTCGCAATTGCATTTAAAATTGGGCGTTCCGTCACGCTCAAACAAGCTTGCAAAATCAAGGCCAGTTCTTTTGCTGTGTTACTCTCAAAGACATTTCCTCTATCCGAAAGGTAAACCGAAGCAATACCGAGTGCTTGCAATTCTTTTTTCACCAGATCGGCTTCGGTATAACCACGCACCAAAACGGCAATATTTTCTGCTCGCAATGTTTGATTTTCTGCTTTGCTTTCATTCGGAAAAACAACCGGATTTTCAGCCGCACTTTTTAACCATTGCTGAATCGATGTCGCGCAAGCTTTCGCATAATCTTGCTGGGTGGAGTCATTTTTATCATTAATGTAAAAACGGAAGGCTGGTTCAGGTTGATTATTCAACTGAAAAACAAGATTCTTCTTGGCTGCGCCGACATTTAAAAATTCAATATTTTTATAAATAAAAGGGTCATTTTTAAAATTAAATAATCGATTTACCCCTTCCACTAAAGGTTGGGATGAACGGTAGTTTGTGCCTAAGTTAAAACGCTCGTTCGCTTCGTCTGCTGCTTTTAAATAAGTGAAAATATCGGCACCACGGAAACGATAAATCGCCTGTTTGGGGTCCCCGATCATCATAAAGCCAACATTACCTGACGCGGTTTCATTGTGATAAATTTTCGAGAAAATTTGATACTGCAACGCATCCGTATCTTGGAATTCGTCAATCATGGCAAAAGGATATTGAAAACGAATTAACTCCGCTAACTGTTCTCCGCCCTCACCATATAGTGCTTCTTTCAATAAGCGTAATAAATCATCAAAGGATTTTTCAGGATGATTCGCTTTGTATTCAAGCAGTTTCTTTTGAATGCCTTGACGATAGTGATAGAGAATGATTTTTTTAAATAAATCACTTGGTTGAATTTCTTCAATTAAAGCTTCAATCTCTTCAAAAGCTGGATGCGTTATTCTCACCCCTTTTTTCTTAAAATCTGCTTTGACGGCGTTATCTAAAGCCGATTGTGTAAATTTTTTTACTAATGTTTCATTTAAGGTGATATCTGCTCTATTTTTTGCCCATGAGGTGACTTCATCCACAAAAGATAAAATCGTTTTACTTGAATATGTTCTACCATTTAAACAAGATTCATCTTTTTTTACGACTTCTTCATCAAAAAGGTTTCGGATTTCAACCGCACTTTCTAACCAAGTATCTTTAATCTTTTCAATAATTTCCGCATTTTTCGTGATATCTTTTTGCAAAAATTCTTTTAATGACAGTTCTAATAGTTCTGGTTTATCAAGTTGTATAGAAAAATCATTCCCAATATTTGAACCTAAATCATTCAATACATCTTCTGGCGACTTTAATTCTTTTGAGATAAATGCAGCCAAATGGAAAGGTAAATCATAAAAATGCTCCCGCCAAAATTCATTTGCAAATTGTTTGAGTAAATCAGACTGATCTTTGAGAAGTTTTAAATTGAAATGCACGCCTGAATTAAAAGCATGTTGCATCAGCATTCGGCGACAAAAACCGTGAATGGTATAAATGGAGGCTAAATCTAAATTTTGTTCGGCCAGCTTTAAGCGACGAAGTGCAGTCGGAATATCCTCTAAATAAGGCAATAATTCTGCTAAAAATTGATGTTCTCCAGTAAAAATCGCCTTGTCTTGCTTTTCATAATATTCAGAAAAAACCGAAATTGCCGCCGTTAAACGTTCCCGAATTTTGCGTTTTAAATCTTCCGTCGCCATTTCAGTAAAGGTTACGACCAAAATCTCTTCCACATTCAACGGACGAGAAAAACAATTCTCACCAGCCTGTAAAAGTAAACGAAGATAGATAGAACCAATGGTATAGGTTTTCCCTGTACCTGCAGAGGCCTCAATTAAATTGACTTGATTTAAGGGTAACGAAATGGCATTAAGTGCGGTTGATTTTTGGCTCATTTTTTATTTTTTTTGGAAACATTAGAGTGCCCCTATTGTAGGGATTTAGCTGAGGGATTTCCATAAAAAATGCGGTGAATTTTCACCGCACTTTATTCTTTATCTTATTATTTTAGAACGTTAAAACTTTATCCGCCCATAATGTCCACTCGGATACATCATCTAAGGTACCAAGGGTCACGCCGTCAATTAATTTAGCATCTAATAAACCACGTGCTTTTACGCAGCTGGTGCATAATTTAATTTCAGCACCTTGTGACGCTAAAATATCGATAAGTTGTTGGATATTGAAACCTTCATTTGGGTTTTGCCCAGCAATACCGCATAAAATCGCATCAGAAAAGCAGAATAATTTGATATTTACATCCTTGCTGTGCTCTTCTTTCATATTGATGGCGAAACGAACAGCGTTGAACGTTTTTTCTCCACTATATGTGGAATCATTGACGATAAAAAGAATATTTTGCATGACGCACTCCTTGTTGCAATGCTATAAAAATGAAGGCGTAATAAATTACGCCTTTATGAAATCAGCCAACCCAAACGAACTTGGCCACAAATAATAAAGACACCACCCACACAGGAGCATTAACCTCGCGTATTCTACCTGTACAAGCCTTCATGACGCAATAACTAATAAAGCCAAATGCGATACCTTCAGTAATTGAATAAGTAAATGGCATCATCGCTGCAGTGATAAAAGCAGGAGTAGCTTCAGTTAAATCATCCCAGTGTACACGAATAAGACTGGATGCCATTAAAATCCCTACATAGACTAATGCCCCTGCGGTTGCATAAGCGGGTACGACACTAGCAAGTGGCGAGAAGAAAATAGTAAGTAAGAATAAAACCCCAACTGTTACTGCAGTTAAACCTGTTCTACCTCCGACAGAAACCCCAGCGCCACTTTCGATATAAGTACTGATAGCTGAGGTTCCGATATAAGAACCTACTACCGCACTCACGCTATCTACATAAAGAGCTTGTTTCATTTTCGGGAAACGACCTTTTTCATCACTGAAACCTGCTTTATCGGTTACACCTAATAACGTGCCTGATGAGTCAAATAGGTTTACTAATAAGAATGAGAAAATGATGCCGAGCAAAGCCGTATCTAAAGCACCCGCAATATCTACTTTCCCTACAACCGCACCTAAGCTTGGTGGCATAGAAACAATGCCGTGGAAGGTAACTTGGTCATCAATTAAAAGCGCTAAACCAGTGACTACCGCAATAGAAATTAAAACACCAGAGAAAATATTACGTGCAGCTAAAACTACGATAATAAAGAAACCTAATACACCCAGCAGAATTTTCGGATCATGTAAATTGCCTAATGCCACTAAGGTTGCAGGATTCGCGACAACCAATCCCATATTTTTAAACCCAATTAACGCAATAAAAAAGCCGATACCTGCACCAATTCCCACTCGCAGTGAAAGCGGAATCGAAGCCATTAACCAATAACGGATTTGGAATAAGGTGAGAACAAATAAACCAATCGAGCCCCAGAAAATGGTGCCCATGCCCACTTCCCAAGAATAACCGAGCTTACCAACGACTACATAAGCAAAGAACGCATTGAGTCCCATGGCGGGTGCAAGGGCGATAGGTAAATTACTGAATAACCCCATCGCAATGGTACCTAGCGCGGCGATTAAACAAGTGGTCACGAAAACAACTTGCTTATCCATTCCTGCATCACCTAATACGGATGGGTTCACAAACACGATGTACACCATGGTAAAGAAGGTGGTGATACCAGCAATAATTTCGGTTTTGGTTGTACTGCCCTTTTCTTCAATCGAAAAAAGGCGTTCAAGTAAAGATTGTTGCATTGTCTTCCCCTTAACTTAAATTAATAACCTTGGTGATAAATCGACTCAAGTAATTTCACACCTAACAAGGCAATATTGAAACGTTGTTCATCAGCTACCGTCCAAAATTCGATACCATTTTCAACCGCACTTTGTTGGCTGATATGTAATTTCACGCTTTCTTCACCATTTTCGTTTTCACCGTTAATCACAGGTGTAATAAGGCTATCGTGTAATTCAACCAATTCGCTTTGTTGTGGCTGGTAATCAAATTCATAATCTGAAAGTGCGGTCACTTTTTGTGCCATTCCGTAGAAGACAGGCACTTGAATTTGATGGAAAATTACATTGTCTAACTGCGGGAAGATTTTTTGTAATTGCAGATTTAAATTAGCCGCTTGTTGTGGAAACACATCAAAGGCAAAACGGGTTTCACCTTCTTCCAATGGCATACCATTCAGTAAGCGAGCCGTTTGTCCTGCAAGTTTATTCACGGTTTCACCATCCGTATAAGAAGCGGGTAAAAGTGACGTTGCAAAAACTTGAGTTAAATTTGTTTGTTGAATAATTGGAGCCAAAGATAAAGCTAATTGACTCACTTGCGGATCAGGTAAACTCACAATGTTACGTTGTCTTAACTCAGTCAGATTTTCTTCATTGATTGTTGGGATAACAACAGGGACATCAGATAATGCAGAGCAAATCCCTTTTAAATCAATCACCACACAGCCACTTTCTGCGGCTTGAGCTAATAAGGGGGCTTGGTCAATTTGGCCTGCGAAGAAAAGATAATTAACGCTATCCCACTCAATCTCATCAGTGGCTAATTGAGCAACGGCTTTATTGCGAAAACGTACCGCTTGCTCTTCTTCAAAAGGATAAATTTCTACGATAGAAACCTTGCCAACATCTAGCTCACTTTGTTCAAGGGCTTCGGCAATTTTTTCACATAGATCAAATTCTGCTGCAATAGCAATATTTAGGCTTGCGTCCATTTTTCTCTCCGCTGTAAAATGTTCTGAACCGATTCATTCTACAGAAAAAAGACGCATAAATACATAAGGAAATCAGATGACACCGGCAATTGATTTACTCAAGAAAAATAAAATTCCTTTTACTCTCCATACTTATGATCATGACCCTAACAATACGCATTTTGGCGATGAAGCCGCGGAGAAACTTGGGCTTGATCCGCACCAATCCTTTAAAACACTTTTAGTCGCTGAAAATGGTGATCAGAAAAAATTAGCGTGTTTTGTGCTTTCCACGGCAAATATGTTGAGTTTAAAGAAAGCGGCAAAATCAATTGGTGTAAAAAAAGTTGAAATGGCCGATAAAGATGCGGCACAAAAAAGCACGGGATATTTGGTCGGTGGTATTAGTCCATTAGGTCAAAAGAAACGGGTAAAAACAGTGATAAATTCGACCGCACTTGAGTTTGATACGATTTTTGTTTCTTGTGTAAAACGTGGATTAAGCGTCGAATTGGCCCCACAAGATTTGGCTAAATTACTGAATGCCGAATTTGTCGATATTATTGACGAAGAATAGAAAAAAAAGCCCGAATGAATCGGGCTATTATTTTTATATGATGTTGTGTTTATTTGAATTAGAAACTTGATGTATCTTGGAATAAGCCAACTTTTAAATCGGTTGCAGTGTAGATAACACGACCATCTACTTCCACTTCACCGTCAGCCATTCCCATTACTAATTTGCGATTAATCACACGTTTCATATTAATGCGATAAACCACTTTTTTCGCGGTTGGTAAGATTTGTCCAGTAAATTTCACTTCACCTACGCCTAATGCACGGCCTTTACCTTTACCGCCTACCCAGCCAAGGAAGAAACCCACTAATTGCCACATCGCATCTAAGCCTAAGCAGCCTGGCATAACTGGGTCACCAATAAAGTGGCAACCGAAAAACGGTAAATCTGGATGAATATCTAATTCCGCTTCAATATACCCTTTACCAAATACACCGCCGTCTTCGGTCATTTTTACAATACGATCCATCATCAACATGGTTGGTGCTGGAAGTTGCGGGCCTTCTTTACCAAATAATTCACCACGACCAGAAGCTAATAAATCTTCATAGGTGTAGCTGCTTTTAATGTTTGGTGTACAGGTGTTTTCCATTTTTTATTTCCTTGTATATATAGTTTTGCTTGGTTACAACCAATAAGTAAGGATTCTATGAGGATTTATAAGAAATGTAAACAGCGAACACTTGTTAGCTCAACTTGTCGGATCAGTCAGTGAAATTAAGATAAAAGAAAAGCGAACACAAGGTTCGCTTTAAAGAAATTAAGATTTAAAGAAATCTAACCAGCTTTTTTTCGGCGTTTCCGAACGGAAAGCAATTCGATTTTGAATTAGACGCGCAATAGGCTCTTTGCCCTTCGCATATTCTTCTTTCTCTTCCAATAAATCGCGGTCAAATAAGATTTTGGCTGTTTGATAAATATCCTCGACTTGATAAATAAAGAATTGCTCATTTTTCACCGCCTCAACCACTTCGTCAGATAAACTTAATTGCTGAATTGTTGTTGCAGGAATAATCACCCCTTGTTTACCCGTTAAACCACGACGTTGGCAAATGGTGAAAAAGCCTTCAATTTTATCATTCACTCCACCTACCGCATGCACCAAACCAAATTGGTCAATGGTACCGGTAATCGCAATATTTTGCGGCAATGGCAAATCGGATAACGCGCTGACTAATACAGAGAAAATAGCTAGAGACGCACTGTCACCATCAATTTCTCCATAGGACTGTTCAAATACTAAAGAAGCAGAAAATGGTAACTGTGATGGCAACTCTAAGATACTCGCCAAGCACGCTTCAGAAATCATCATGCCTTTTCCGTGAAGGTTGCCCGCTAATTCGTTTTTACGCTCCACATCCACGACTTCACCATCACCAAACTGCACTAAACAACTGATACGAGAAGGTTCACCGAAACAAACGGGGGTACCAGGATATTCAATCACAGATAAGCCATTAATCTGCCCAACAATTTCACCGTTGGTTTCCACATAAATTTGTTCGTTGAGAATATCTGCATAAGTGCGTTCACGTAAAAAACCGTGCTGTTCGTTCTTTTGTTTAAAAGCTTGCTCAAAATCAACCGCACTTAAGGTTTGTTTTTGTGACAACGTCGCGGCATTGAGTAACATTTCCGTTGTTTTTAACGGTGAAATGTTAATTAAAAAGCGATCTTCACTCTCACGCACCAATAACTGATAGAGTTTATTTAATGCGGTTAAATCTAAATCAAGTTCATATTTTGAGGCTAATGCCAACACATAATTAGCCCAATTTTCTTGTGCTTTAGGTTGTGCAACAGAATAATAGCTTTCAATTTCTGCGTAATCAGCTAAGCTGTAAAGATCTTCTTCTAACTCACCTAAGGTCGCAATTTCAGTGCGATTGCCTAAAATCACCACTTTTAAATTAAGTGGATAACTTGGAATATCACAAGGCAAGGTTTTAAATGGATGGGCTGAATACCAATCAAAAGTTTGCGTTTGTAAAATATGTTTTAAGCGTTGCCATAAATCAAACTGGCTTAGCATCGTTGCTGCGCTTAAAATCAAAACGCCCCCATTGGCTTGATGCACTAAACCTGGTGTAAGCAAAATATCTTGCGAACTTGGATGAACGCGTACACTACCAAAAAGACTAAATTGATCAGCGTGTAATGCCTTCAACACATCACCTTGTGCGGCAAAATTATCTGCTGGTGATTGAGCTGGCTCAGTATAAATACGAGGGAAAGAAAAAGAATCACCCTGCTCAACGACATAATTTACCCCAAAAATTGACCGCTCTTTTGGCTGTTCTTGGCGAATAAGTTCTGCTAATAAATTAGAATATTCTGCTTGATCATCGGCTTTTAAAACCAATAGAGAGCGACGCGGCTGTTTTAAAAATAAAGAAATCGCTTTTGTGGCATGTTTTTGTAATGACCAAAAATCAGCCTTTTCAGCTGAAAGTTCAGTAATCGATAATTCTGGTTGTAAGGCTTGCCAATTTAAGGCTTGTTCCGAAGATGTTGAAGTCACGACATATCTCGCTTTAATTAAATTGGCGGTATTATCGCACACTTCACACTGAGTGAAAATCCGTTATAAAAATCTACTGGAAAATTTTGTTTAAAGAGCGTATATTTATGAGGTTACCACGTCACTAAAAAGTATAATAAAACGATGAAATATCAGAAATTAGAAAACCAAGAAGCAAACTGGAAATGGATTTATCTCATTCGCAAACATCGCGAAGGGGAAAAAATTACCCGTTACGAAGAAAAAAGCTTAGAAGAAAGCAAAGTTCAAGAATTAATAGAATGTCAGAATTATCCTGAAAAAATCGAGGAATGGATTAAAAATCACCTTTCTCTTGATTTACCTATTAAGCTTGATCAGGCTATTCGAGCAAGACGGAAACGTTTTTTTAATGCAGAAAAACAATCAACGAAGAAAAAATCTATTGATTTAGAATATGGTGTTTGGCTTCGTTTGTCTAAATATTCACGAAAAATGAAAATGACACTTTCTGAAACCATCACTTATATGATTGATGAACGTGAAAGCAAAGCATTATATGAAAGCCAAATGACGGCAATGAAAGCCGGTTTGAAAAATTTGCTCAATAAATAAGATGAAAAAAAGCCAAGGTCGAAACCTTGGCTTTTGATTATGCTAAATAGAGAAGATTTTGAAACGTTTTAGCGTTTCGCCTATTCCGCAATCGGAATAATTTTTGTGGCGTGAGATCCTTTGTCGCCGTGAATCACTTCAAATTGCACACGTTGACCTGCTTTTAATGAACGGTAACCATCCATTTCAATCGCTGAATAATGTGCAAAAATGTCTGTATCCACGCCTTCTGCAGAAATAAACCCAAATCCTTCTGCGTTGTTAAACCATTTTACTACACCAATTTCCATAGTAGACCTCTATAGGCTTCGCCCTTAATACTTAAAAACAATAAGACTCATGCCTTATCACCTCAATTGGAAATATATTCAAACATTTTATTTTTTTATGCAACAACGAAACTTTAAAAATGATACATTGATCACAAAATTTTTACTTATTTATTATCAGAAGTCTCTTTATCATCTTTTTGATGAATTTCACGTAATGCTTTTGCCACAATTTGAATGGCTTCGCCGCTACTCATTCCTTGTGCCATTAATTCCTGAATTTGTTCTACTGCTTTTTGTTGTTGTTCATGGGTTAAATTAATATCTAACATTATTTCTTCTCGTTAAATTGACCAATTAAATAATTCCATCACGTGCTTCCATTGTTCATCTAAACCAGCCTTAATTTCTATTTTGGTAAAATGAATAGGATGCTCAAAAATAAGTGTATCTGCGTGTAAAAATAAACGCTGACAGCCAGAATATTCTGTTAAAGCACGATTTTGATGTAAATCACCATATTGTGTATCACCTAAAATAGGATGAAAAATATGTTTCATGTGACGTCGTAACTGATGTTTCCTGCCTGTTTGGGGAATTAGCTTAACTAATGAATATCTCGTGGTTTGATAACGCCCTACCGCATAAGGCATTTCCACAATGTTTAAGCCTTCATAATCCGTCACCGCCTCTTGAGGCGCTTTATCTTCTTGTGCAAATTTATCGGCGATCTTATCTAATTGGATTTTAAGGGGATAATCAATCCGTCCTTCGCCTTGCAAATAACCTCGCACAATCGCTAAATAAGATTTTTGCACCGTTTTCTGTTCAAATTGCTGACACATTAAATTTGCTATTTCACTATTTAAGGCAAATAGCAATACACCTGATGTGGGACGATCTAATCGATGAATAGGAAAAACATGCTGCCCGATTTGATCGCGCAATGTTTGCATCACAAATTGCGTTTCATGAGTATCAAGCCAACTACGATGCACCAGCATGCCTGCTGGTTTATTGACGGCGACAAGATATTCATCTTGATATAAAATTTCTAACATCTATTGATTTTGTAATAAGGCTTCTAATTCACGTAATGGTGTTAATAATTCAACTAAAAAATCTTCTTCCGCTTCTTTAAATGCTTCCTCTAAATAAGGTGACACCGCAATTTTTGAGGGTAACTCAGCGCCACTTTCAAGTAAGGCAAACATTCTTGGAATAAAAATCCATTGCAACCATTCTTCTGGTGACATGGTATCAATAGCAAAAGGCTCTTCACTTAAAAAAGCATCTTGTGAAGGCGGAACCGCTTGCCATAAATCAAGCTTTTGCATGGCAAGTTGTAATTTTTGAAGATGAAGTTTTGTTTGATTACGCATGATTTTTCCTATTTATAAACAAGCGGCGTATTCTACGAGCATCAATTCACACTGTAAAGTGCGGTCAATTTTAGCGATGAATAATTGAAAAGCCAGAATACCGTTTATCTTCAATATTATCGACTAAGACCCGTTCAACAGTTGCGGTTCTTGGCCCGACTTTTAACCAATCATAAAAGTGTTGTAGTTGGTCATTGTTGCCTTCCGCAATGATTTCGACACTTCCGTCTGTACAATTTCTTACCGTGCCTTTAATACCAATTTTCTCTGCTTCTTTCCACGTAAAATAGCGAAACCCGACACCTT